>Freddie_p1__coassemble_751_pt1 | contig 33113 bp, 16 predicted proteins | sample Freddie_p1__metabat2_high_PE_008 | metagenome-assembled genome bin Freddie_p1
AATTGCTCTTTTCCGCTGATTCAATACCGTTTGTAACGTCAACCAATACGAAGCCACCGTTGGTGTTTACACTCTTATATGTTGTTGCCGCAACGTATTTGCGTTTTCCGAAGTTGAATATCTTCATCGCCGTGCCATAGTAATTGCCGTTCAAAGCAGAGATATTCATTGTTTTTTGAGCAACACCTGATGAGTTAAACAAAGTTGGAACAACATCTTTTGCTGCCAACCAGAATGAGCCGTCACTATTAGCCACCACTTCTGCCGAACCACGACCGTCACCTCCTGCAAATGTCGTGCCGTTAGCGTTCTTCAGCATAATTGTTTGAGGTGTTGAACTTACACTGCCGTTAGATATTGTGTAGTACATTACTCGGTCTGTATTTTGATTGTTAATCCAGAATCTGCCGTTTTGCAAGTTGCCGCTTGCTGAAAGAGTTGCTCCGCATTCAACGCCACCGTGGGTTGCATCACTTACTACAGCAATAGGCTTAGAAGTATCGCTGTCCCAGCGGTAGACAGTTAAAGCATGGTTTGTTGCAGAAAGACTTGATGCAAACAACTTTCCGTCGAATGAAATTATGCTTGAAATTTTCAATAAAGAACTTGCAAGACCATCCATATTTAAGTCGCCCTTGTATGCACCTGTATAGGCATCAATGATTTTTACAACCGGTTCACCCCATGGTTTTCCGTGAAGAACATATAGTTTTCCGTTTTGGAAAGCAATGCTTCTAACAGGAGGGTCTGTAAGATTCATCCAAGAAGGAACGGAAGTGTTTCCTGAATAGTTCCATACTTCGGTCATTTTTGTAACATTGTCGTCAAATTCCATCTTCTGTGTTGCATTACCTGTAATGCTTACGCTGACAGGTTCTGCACCAGTTGATGTTGCAGTAAGCGTTGCAGAGTGTGTTCCTGCTTGCTTCGGATAATATTTGATAGTTACGCTTGACGATGTGTTTTTAGCGATTGTTTCTGTTGACAATCTGAAATATTCAGCATCAGCTCCAGAAAGAGCAAGGGTAATGTCGCCTGTAAGATTAGTGCCAGAGATTGTTACGGAAGCCGTTGACTCTGACCATGTTTCTCCAGATATTGAAACGCTTGATGAAGAAGCCTTAATCTCTGAACCAGCAGGCTTTATCGGTTGCGGATTGTAAGATGGCACAGAACCGAAATTATAATATGCCATACCCTGGGTAGTTGAGCATACCCACGCCTCAACATAGGTATTACCATCGGTATTTACATAGCAGTCACCTGTACAGCCAGTATTTCTTGAAGTTGAGCCAAGACCTGCGCTCGGATAATCGCCAACAGTAACAGTTTTACTGTAATCACCAGCCTCATCAATAGTAAATCTCATTCTACCAGCCTTATAAGTAGAAGTAGCCTCGCCTGCAACCCTATTATTAAAGACAAGATTTGCGGCATATTTATTTCCTTTCCAATTAAATTCATGGTGAGATGCACCCCATGTTTCGCCTGTATTTACAGAGCATTTCATAACTGCAACACCATTATTATTGGTCATCCAAGTTGGTTGACAGTCCTTACCGTCAATCCACCAACCTCCAGACTTTGTATATGCTCGAGTTGTAGAACTTGTCTTCAATTGAGTAGAGCCGTCAGTAGTTGCATTTATAGTCTTTGCTGACCATGAATCTCTACTTTTGTGATATTCAATTATCCTTGTCGTAGAACCGTCATCATTAGCGAAAGTTACGCAAAGATTTGCCCAAGAGCCAGACAGTTCCATACAATCACCGAGGCGGGTAGCACCACGCAAATCCGATGTCTTATAAAGCACATAAGGAACAGCATTATCGCTATCCCAAGCATATAGCGTCAAACTTTCACCCTTTCCTGAAGTGGCAAGATTACAAGCAACGACGTGGCCGTCAATAGCCTTAACATCGCAGAAAGCCAATGTTCCGCCTCCAACGCCTGTCTTGTCAAGATTACCAAGGTCTTCACCTGTCTGAGCATTGATAACCTTAATATCTGTATGATTATAGACACAGTATAATTTGCCATTCATATAAGCGAAATTACGTACCTTTGACGCATCCCAACCCTTTTGTGTCTTGGTATTCTTTTGTTCGGAGAAGTTCCACTTTTCCGACATATTCAACGGCTGAGGCTTAACGTTAGCCGTAATAGTAATGACCTTTTCAAGACTGCCAGACTTCACACGGATAAAGAAATCATAGTCAACAGCAGTACCGCCCTTACCGTATGTACCAACAGCATCAGAAATAAGGAATTGAACATTTACTGTACCGCCTGTTTTTCCAAGATTTGTCTTGTCTGGTTTAAAACGGCCAGGAGTAATGGAACCTACTGTAATGTCATTATCCAAATCTTTACCAGTTACCGTGAATGATAATGTTGGATGCTCGCCCTGGATACATTCAAAATGAAGAGAAGACTTAGAGACAGTAAGCGTAGGATTTTTAACAACAGTTTCTGGAGGAATAGCGACACAACCCCAATAGAATACTCCAATATTGGCATGACCATTGCTATATCCAGGCCAGTCGTAAGTTGAGTATCTACCATCCCAGTTAGGATAGTTAGCAGCATTATAGTCTCCATACGGGTCATGGCAAACAAAAGACCCTGTTCTCGCGCTCATTGCGCCTGTACGAGAATCCGCTTGAGAATTTGAACGAAAACCAAGAACTACGTGACCACCTGTTCCGTTCTTTAGACATATTGTATAAGGTCTGTTTGCACTTGACTCCTTACAGAATGTTGCCCAACTGCTTTCAAAGTATGAATTTTTCATACCATTATTCTTATAGAAATTGTGCATAGTAGAATTCGGGGAACCACTATTCCACATATATCCATAACCTCCACCAACGTTTGAACTGCCGTTACCTGACGCACGCTTGTTAAAAGTATAACCTGTTTTTGGCGAAGTATAGTCACGGCCAACATACCAAGAATAATAGACGGTACCCACACCACTTGCACGAGAAGTTACAGCCTTAGGTGTAAGCATTTTATAGTAACCAAGGAGCATACATGAAGAAGACGGAGCACAGCATACATATCCATAACGATAGTTTCCATCATACGATGAAGGAGTATCCCAAACCTGATTGATATAAGGAATATCCAAAGCACCGATAGAGCCTTCTCTCATTGGCCCGTCGGCTGTCTGCTTTGATGCTGTTGGTATAACTTTCTTAACTTTAGTCAGGTCAAGTCCAAGACGCTTACCGAATTTAACATTCCCGATAGAAACCAACTTCTCTTCAGAAACGATAGCCTTGCTCATCTTCATCTTTGAAAGACCTTTCTTTGCACCAGTAGCATAAGAAACAAGCAAACCACCGTCTCTCGTTTTGCATAGGTCATACGGGTAATCAGAAGAGGTAGAAAGTACCTTCATATTGGCACCATTGTATGCAGTTTTCACAACCGACGCACCTGTAATCGCCATTTCATGAGCACCTTCCGGACGCGAAAAATACAAATTCCTTGAATCAGCATCCCATATAACAGAAACGCCTCTGCCAAGTTGATAATTTGCCCTTGAGAAACGGTCAACAACAGTCAATGTTCCGTCAACCTTTTGATAAGCCAACTTCTTGCTGTCTGGAGACCAAACCGGCTCATAAGGGGCTGTTCCTTGCACTTCAATGACTTCCTTATAACCAGTTGCCAAATCTACTATAAACGATTCTCCGTTAATATTAGAATAAGCAGCAGACTTTCCGTCAGGCGAAATATTTACAATATTCACATATTCACCCAAATCAATATATCTGCGGTTTTCACCATTGCGAATAACGAGGTTATTACCAACAGTATATACCATTGTTCCGTCGTCGCTGAACGAAACTTGTCCGCATTGTATATCTGAATGCTGCTCAAGCAGAGTGACTTTTCCTGTTTCAATGTCAATGATAGCCGGAGCCTGCTTATAATCGTCAGTAATACTCTTGAAACCAAGAGTTTTGCCATCCTTGCTCAGTTTGGTATATGCACCACAACCGAGGCCGGTATAGAGGGTTCTAACCTCTTTACCGCTAACTAAATAAATTTCAGAATTGCGGTTATTGGTGGCAACGATACCGTTTGCCGCTTCTTTGGGACTACACAAGAAGCCCATCTCCGCAACCTCATAACTGTTTATCTGCGACTTGGCAGGTAAACCCATAAAAAGTATTATTGCTATGAGCATCGAACTCTTCATGGTTGATTTTAAGAGTCTTTTTATTTTCATAATAGATTATTTAGGTTATTACATTCCAGGTTATTAGATATTCACACGCTTCAAAGTTATAAAAGAATTTTATAAAAATATCCATTACAAACATTAATTTTTGTAAAAAGAAAGATTATTAACATTAAGTAAAGGCAAAACTGCAAAAAAAGAGATATAAACGCATCATAAAGCCTGAAATAAGTTGCAAAAAATCAACAAAAAAATAATTTTATTATTAATTTTGCATAATATAGGATGCGGCTCTGCATAGTCAAGTTTGAAAACGTTGTTTTTCACTTGTCTCTGCTATATCCATTCTCTATATAATAATTGAATAATATGAACGAAGCACAACTAAGTCAATTATACCTACGCGATACGGCTTTTCAAAACCTTATGCAACGAAGGATTTACAATGTTCTCCTCGTTGCTTCTCCATATGACTCTTTCATGATGGAAGAAGACGGCCGTGTTGAAGAACAGTTGTATTTCGAATACACATCACTAAACCTGAGTTCTCCTCCACGAGTTAAGGAAGTTAGCAGTTACAAGGACGCATATTCCGAACTGGAAATAAAGAACTATGACCTTATCATTGCAATGCCAGGCGTTGATATCGGCGAGACATTCCGCGAGGCAAAGAAAATGGATGAATTATATCCCAACATTCCATTCATTGTTCTAACCCCTTTTTCAAGGGAGGTATCACGACGATTGGCTAATGAGGACTTTTCTGGCGTTGACTACGTATTCAGTTGGCTCGGAAATGTTGACTTGCTTCTGGCTATAATAAAACTTATGGAGGACAAGATGAATGCAGATAACGACATTCTTGAAGTTGGACTGCAAACAATCATTCTTGTTGAAGACTCCGTAAGATTCTATTCTTCCGTACTTCCGCACCTATACAAATTCTTGCTCAAGCAATCTCTTATATTCTCAACAGAAGCCCTCAACGAGCACGAACAAATGCTCAGAATGAGAGGCAGACCAAAAGTCATGCTTGCGAGAAACTACGAAGAAGCCTTAGAATTGTATGAAAAATACAATAATAGGATTCTTGGTATCATTTCTGACGTTTCCTTCAGTAAAAAAGGCATAAAGGATAAAACTGCCGGTATTGAACTTGCAAAGGAAATAAAAAAAAGAGACCCTTATATTCCTATTATTCTGGAATCTTCCGAATCGGAAAATATTAGATATGCAGAAGAATTGGGTGCCTCTTTCATTGACAAGAACTCAAAGAAATTCCCAGTAGATTTAGGGAATGCCATAACAAACAACTTCGGTTTCGGTGCCTTTGTTATTAAAGACCCAAAAACAGGAGAGGAAGTTATGCGCATAAATAACCTCAAGGAATTTCAAAACAATGTTTTTAAAATACCGCCAGAATCATTATTATACCACGCATCACGAAATGATATTTCAAGATGGCTATACTCACGAGCAATGTTTCCAATAGCGGAAATTATTCAGGCTCACCGATTTAGAGATATTGACAAAGCACCTGAAGTTAAGCAATTTTTCTTTGACCTTATTGTCAAGTACCGCAAAATGAAGAACCGCGGAGTTGTTGCAATCTTCAAGAAAGACCGCTTTGACTATTACTCAAACTTTGCACGTATCGGACAAGGCTCTCTGGGAGGCAAAGGCAGAGGTCTTGCCTTTATTGACTCAATCATAAAGAAAAACCCTATTTGCGACAATTTCAATGGTGTCAGTCTTCAAATTCCTCGAACAATAGTCTTATGTACAGACATTTTCGACGATTTTATGGAGGAAAACAACCTATACCCGTGTGCTCTTTCCGACATTCCTGGCGAAGAAATTCTGCACAATTTTCTTGAAGCGAACTTGCCAAGATACCTAAAAGAGGATTTCTTTGCACTATTTGAAGTTGTCAACAAACCTCTCGCAGTCAGGAGTTCAAGTCTTCTCGAAGACTCACACTATCAGCCATTTGCCGGAATATATTCCACTTATATGATTCCTCATCTGGATGACAAATACGAGATGCTCAGACTTCTTGAAAATGCGATAAAGGGTGTTTATGCATCTGTATTTTTCGCAGACAGCAAGGCATATATGACTGCGACAAGCAACCTAATAGACCAGGAAAAAATGGCGATAATTATACAGGAGGTTGTTGGAAAAGAATATGACACCAAATATTACCCGTCATTCTCAGGAGTTGGAAGGTCGCTAAACTACTACCCTATCAACGATGAACATCCCAAAGACGGAGTTGCAGAAATTGCCGTTGGTTTGGGAAAATATATCGTTGACGGAGGGCTTTCTTTGAGATTCTCACCAAAGCATCCTAACAAAGTGCTTCAGACAAGCACCTTGGACCTTGCTCTACGCGACACCCAAACTCAATTCTACGCACTCGATATGAATGACATTGACGGCAACTTTTCTGTCAATGACGGCGATAATATACTAAAACTACGTATTCAAGACGCAGCGGCTAATGGCAGTCTTAAATACATGGTATCAACTTTTGACCCTGCAGACCAAATTATCCGCGATAGCGACTATGGCTTTGGAAGAAAAGTTGTAACCTTTGCTAACGTTCTACAACACAACGTTTTCCCTCTGGCAGACGTTGTTGACTTTATGCTCCAGCAAGGCGAAAAAGAAATGCAAAGACCAGTTGAGATAGAGTTTGCCGGAAATATCGATATTACAGAAGAAGGCAAAGGAGCAATATACTGGCTGCAAATCCGGCCTATCGTTGACAGGAAAGAAATGCTCGATGAAAAGATAATGGAAACCAGCGATAGCGAATTGATCCTAAAAACCCATTCTGCCCTCGGACATGGAACGATGGATAATGTTAAGGACATTGTTTATATCAAACCAGAATGTTTCTCTATGTTCAACAATCCAATGATTGCACGTGAAATAGAAAAAATAAACCGTCAGTTCGTATCCAGAGAAGAAGGATATATACTAATCGGTCCTGGCAGATGGGGTTCAAGCGACCCTGCTCTTGGCATACCTGTCAAATGGCCTCATATATCAGCAGCAAGGCTTATAGCAGAAGTATCGTTGCCGAATAACCGCATTGAGCCGAGCCAAGGAACACATTTCTTCCAGAACCTCACATCGTTCGGTGTTGGATATTTTACTATCAACAACCAATCAGGAGAAAATATCTACGATGTGGACTTTCTGGAAAGCTGCCCTGCTTCATACGAATCGGACAATATAAGAATCGTTCACTTCGAGGAGCAACTAACAATAGGAATAAACGGAAGAACTGGCCTGGGAATAGTTGTTAAACCTAATAATAACAAGTAATTATATAAAATGGGAGTTTATAATTTCATAAAAAGAATGTTTGGATTTTCTGTAGAAGACGAAGAGGATGAACAAGTTGAGCCAACTCAACCTGAACCATATATCAACCCCTTTAAAAAGGAAACGCCCAAAGCTGAAGCGACAGAAGTCACTCCAGCTGAAACTACTGCAGACCATGAAAGCAGCCTAAGCGACGAAATAACGAATAAAATTATCGAAATTCTAAACGCAGGCCTTCCAGACTATGCTAAAAGCAGTATTGACATCAATGCTGAAAAGAAATTCGTAAACAACCTACTTGGCGAAACACTTAATTCTTTCTCACAAAAAGTAAAGGCTACTGCTACCGACAGCATTAAATCAAAGCAGCAGGCTGAAATGATAAATATTGAAAAAGAAAAAGCAATTATCGAGAAATCTTTAAGCGAATCAAAAACAAAAATAGAAGAACTCAGGACAAGGCTACAAAGTTCCGAACTGCAACGCAATGCAGCTAAAGAAAGAATTCAGCAACTTGAAAACAGAGTTAACTCTGCCGAGGCTGAACGAGACCAGTTCCAACTGGAAACAAAAAGCCTTATGAACAAACTGAAAGTTGCATCATTCAATAATGATGCCAACAACTCTCTAAACGAAGAAATCGACAGATTAAACAAGGAAAAAGAAGAATTAAAAACAAATCTCGATAATGTACAAAAGGAAATTGCTGACAAACAAAGCAGCAACGAGGCAAACATTGCGGCTATTGCAGAAAAAGACAACACAATTGCGGAACTGCAAAAGCAATTGGAAATTATAAACGAGTCTATACAGCAAGACAACTCAAAAGAGACTATAGAGAACCTGCAAAAAGAAATCAAATCCCTAAACGAAAGAAATAATTTTATGCAGGAAGATTTCAACAATAAAACAGCAGAAAAAGATAACACCATTTCAGAACTGCATACACAGATTGGAGTTCTTAGCGATGCTGTTGACAAAGACAAAAACAAGGAAATAATTTTAGGACTTCAAAAAGAAATTACTTCATTAAACGACAGAAACTACTCCATTCAAGAAAAATGCAATGACAAAATAGAAGAAATTGCAAAACTTGAAAAGGAAATAAGCACTTTAAACGAGAAACTTGCTATCCTGTCAAATAGTAGCAACGCTCTTGCTGAAAAAGACGCTACAATAGCAAAAATGACATCTATTGAAATAGAACTCAATCAAAAAGTCAACGATATGAGCATTCTTCTCAAAGATCAAAATGAAGAAATTTCACGCTTAAAAGGTGACAATGATGAATTAGAGAGCAGCATAAAGCAACTAAACGCCGCCATTACAAACGAAACAGAAGTTCATAAAGCGGAAGATATGAAACTCCGCCAGGAGATAGAACTGCTACGCTCTAAAAATGAGGAATTGCAAGAAACAATCAAAAAGGAAAAGCAATCAAAAGTAATTTCTTTTGAAGACCCTGTTCCTGTATTCAAACCAGAAAAGAAAGAGCAAAAGCAACAAAAGAAAGAAACCACTAAAAAAGAAAGAAAAGTTGTTTCTGCCATTGACTATTCCAACGACAATAGCGACTGGCTGTTGCCTACACCTCCAACATTAATTATTCCTATCGAAAAGGAAGAAGAAAAAGTTGAGCAACAACGAAAATCTGACAAACCACACCCGGCACAAATGCAACTTTTTTAAATGCTGAGATACATATATATAATTGCTGGAACAATCTGCGTCATTATTGGAGCAATCGGTGCATTTGTCCCCCTGCTTCCCACAACTCCTTTATTGCTGCTTGCAGCTTGGCTATACATACGAAGTTCTGACAGACTTTACAACTGGCTTCTGAATCAGAAAATTCTCGGCCCTTACATTAGGGTCTTTATGGAAGAAAAAACAATACCCAAAAGAGCTAAAATTGTAGCACTTGTTATGATGTGGGCTTCAATGCTATTCTGCATTCACTTCATTGCAGAACCAATATGGCTGAAATTTCTTCTCGCAATAGCAACAATAGCAATTTCTCTATATATAATGTCATTCAAGTCAAAATAAAAAAACACCAAAAAGGGGTTGCATCAAAATTTGACACAACCCCTTGTAATCACACTGTAATAAATAATATTATTCTTCTAAAGTACAGATTGAAACTCGGTTCCAGTCTGGTTCTGAGAACATGTCACCAACGCCTTGACCTTCTGCAACTATTCTATCTGCAGAAATCTTATAAGTCTTAATGAGCATATCCTTAATAGCATTAGCACGTGCATTTGCTATTCTTGCATTAACTTCTGCACTACCTTCTGGAGAAGCATAACCCTTAATAACAACCTTTGCTTCTTTATGATTTTTCATATATGTTGCAACGCGTTCAACGTTAGGACGCTGCGAAGCATCGATTGTAGATCTGCCCTGACGGAAAGTAACCATTGATTCCATTGCTTTATTAACAGTTGTCTCCACTACAGTTTCAACAATTTTTTCAGGCTCTCTGTTCTGGCAATCTGTCAAAGCCTTTTCAAGATCATTGATTCTCTTATTTGCACTGTCAAGTTCACCTTCCTTAGTAGTAAGATCAGAACGCAATTTATTTATCTTACCATTCAACTCATCAATTTGGCTTTGGTTATATAAATCAGCATAAGTAAAGTGATGCTTGCCGTTACTTGTCTTGAAATGGTAAGCGATGCCTGCTGTCAACTCAAAATTTGCCTGGTTTGAATTGAACTGAACAGATTGAGTGTATTTGTTACGGCCTTCAATATTGTAAACAATAGCCGGCTTGATACCAAGTGTCCAAGCCTTTTCTTCTCCAAGATTGAAATTAAGATTAAGACCTAATTTTGTAGTCATACAGTTATAGTCACTTCCATCGGCTTCATAAGCACCATAAATATGCCCCCAACCAATTCCTCCTATTGCCTCTATCTCAAATAATCTCGGTTCTCCCTTGTACTTCCCGAAAAGATTCATTAAGTTAAGGCCTCCTATAGCAGAAAGGTTGTGAGAGTCAAATGCTGTCCTTGTTCCTCTATAACCGAGCACTCCAGATGTATTGATACCGAAATCAATGCCTAAGCCTAATTTGAAAACAGGAGTGAACTGCTTGTAAACATCAACTCCAACGATTGGACGGATGTTATCTCCAATGCTGTAGGGATGACCTAACGTTTGGGTAACACCTGCATTTAAACCAATTGACCAATTGTCACGGAATTTTGTTCCTGTCAACGCTTTTTGATTTTCAGCCACCATTGAGCCGCTTAAACATGCAACACAAATGGCACTTAGTAATAATTTTTTCATAGTAAAAATCTTTAATGTTTATTATAATTCTGTTATAGAAGAACAACTTATATTATAATTTGTTTAAATTATTCAGTTAAATCATACTGAAACATCTTGGTTTGTAACCAAATAGTTTGTAAATATAACGATTTTCCAACAAGAGCAATACTATTAATCAAAAAAGTATTCTTATGTATGCATTTCTCAATATTTCTAAACTGGTAATAAGTTCTATAATATTGCCATACAAAAAGCACAGGCAACCTTTCGAACAGATTCCGAAAAGTTGCCTGAACCCTCAAATTATTACTCAAAAATTATTCAACTAAAATCGGTTCTGTAACTTCAGACACACCATTTTCGTTAAATGTTTCTATCGCAAAATAATAACTTTGACCAACTGTTAGCGATTTCATAAATAATTCATTTTTATCATAAACCATCCATGAACTATACAATTTATCTGGAGCAATTCCCCAAAGAACATTATATCCCTGTGCACCCTTTACTGGATTCCAAGAGATGGCAATATCCCTCTTGTCATCCTGACGGACGGCCTTAAAGCCTTTCGGCTTTGCAGGAGCCTTGCCTTCTCCATTTCCAAATACTCTTATTTCAGAAATAGCAAGAGATGGTGTAGGCACCTTAACATTCTTGTACCTAACAAAACGCACCTTTTCTGGAACATCAAGTTCTGTATAGTCATTGGGTGTATCTTTGAAACTGCGCGACTTATCAATAATCTTATGCCACTCCTTGCCATCTAAAGAGCCTTCGATATAATACCTGTGATAAAGGCCTGTGTATCTGCCATACATATCACTCTTATAATCATGGAAATTCACTTGAACGGCACAAACCGTTGTCGGTTTTTCAAGGTCTATGCAAACCCATTGGCTATCATCATTAGAAGAAGCCAACCAGAAAGACTTCGTCTTTTCATCTGTTAGACCAGCCGCAACATTTCCGTCTACTTCAGAAGATGCTGTTACACCCTTTTTATAAGAAACGAGCATCCAGCCTCTAAATTCACCTCTCTTACCTGCAACTGCCGGTGCATAACGTGGATAATCCCCAAAACGAGTGTCACAGTACATGATGCCATCCTTATCGAAGCCCATTGGGAACATACACAGACGACGCTCCCAACCAACATTGATTGCCAAAGCCATAGAAGTAAAGTGCCAATACATATTGCCCGGACCAAGAACAGTACTACCATGACCTGCTCCATTCATAAAACCACCAGGCTTATATGAAACAGGATTATGCTTCTGGTATGTATAAGGTCCCATTGGAGAATCAGCAACATAAACACCGTCACCATAAACATTAAACTCTGTTCCAGGAGCCGCATACTGCATATAGTATTTGCCATTATGCTTTGTCAGCCACGGACCTTCTATAAATCCTCCTAAATTCGTATCTGTTGTATGATTTTCACCAAATCTCTCCCAACCGTGATTGGCAAGGTCAAGTCCGAAAAGTTCCTTTCTTTCTGACTTCGGCAAAAATCGGCGGTTCGGGTCAAGTTCCATTCCTCTAATTGGAAAAACATTTGAAGAACCCCAGAACATATAAGCCCTACCGTCATCATCAATAAACAAGTCAGGATCCTGCAAATTAAATAATATTCCTGGATGAGCCTTCCAATTTCCTGATTTCGGGTCATCAGAATACATAACACTCATGCATCCTGACGGGTCTCCACATACATACAGAACAGAATCCTTATAGTTATGTGCTGCAGGGGCGTTACAGCCCTGAGGATACCAATCGTTTGCCTTTATGAAATCCCAACTCTGCAAATCCTTTGAATGCCAATAACCATGAGAACGAGTGACAAACATATAATATTCGCCTCTAAACTCAACAACCGCAGGATCAGCTCCAGACCTATAAGAAATATTTTTTTCAGAATTATAAATCATATAGGTATAATCAACATTTAAAGGATTGCAATAAGTATCCATTCTCAAATTTTGAGCATAGACAACGCTTCCTATTACAAGTAATGCTACTATAGCAAAAATCTTTTTCATATTAGTTTTATTTCAATGTAAATACCGCTTTCTTAACATTGTCACTGCTCCCACCAATCATTACCTCAAACTCTCCTGGCTCTGCAACGAACTGCAACTCTGAATTATAAAATTTAAGCAATTGACTGTCAATTGTAAATTGAACAATTTTAGACTCGCCCGCCTTCAACGCAACTCGGCGATAACCTTTCAATTCCTTTACTGGAGGTGTTATACTGCGAATCTTATCGTGGATATACAACTGTACAATTTCCTCACCATCAACATCACTAACATTTGTAACCTTTACCGATGCTGTAACCGTTCCGTTTTCATTCATTTCAGACTTGTCAAGAGCAACTTCTCCATACTCATACTTTGAATAACTCAATCCAAAGCCGAATGGATAGAGCGGCTCATTAACAACATCTATATAGTTGCTAACATAGCGTGTAAACCATGCACCTTCAGCCATTGGGCGACCAGTATTCTTATGATTGTAGTATATCGGGCACTGACCTGTTACACGCGGGAAAGTCATTGTCAACTTAGCCGTTGGATTAACTGCACCGCCAAGAACATCAACAATTGCACCAGCAGCATCCGTTCCACCCATCCATACGTTGAGAATAGCATCAGCATACGGTTCTGCATTCTGAAGAGCAAGGGGACGTCCTGTAAATAGAACAACAACAATCGGCTTGCCCGTTGCTTTCATCGTTCTAAGCAAATCCAACTGCGTTTCCGGCAATTCAAGGATAGCACGACTGGCTCCCTCTCCGCTCATTGAGGCAGACTCGCCGAGGGCAACGATAATCGCATCGGCACCCTCAACTACCTTTTCTGCATCTTTGATAATTAAATCTTGTAACTTTCTTACATTATTTTTGTTGTCAGTGAAATTAAATTCTATCTTTTCATCATCAGCAAGGTTTGCACCACGGGAATAAACGACCTCTACCCCCTTATAACGGTTCTGCAACTCCTCTACAAGTCCATAAGGCTGATTTGTTTTCACATCAATCCACGAACCGCACATATTCGCCTTTGTATCCGCCAAGGGACCAACAACAGCAATTTTTTTAGCGGCTTTAAGAGGAAGCACATCGCCATCATTTTTCAATAACACATAGGATTCAGTAGCAATGCGACATGCCTCTCTTAAATTAGCCTCTGAGAAAATTACCTTCTCTCCTCTTTCCTCATCACAATACTGATAAGGATTATGAAACAAACCTAAATCAAACTTTGCCTCAAGAATTCGACGGCAAGCATTGTCAATTTCTGCCTCCATCACCTTCCCAGACTTATATAAACCTATTAATGAACTGCTATAAAAATCAGCAATCATATCCATATTTACACCGCATTTAAAAGCCTGAAGTGATACCGCACCTTTATCGCCAACACCATGGTTTACCATTTCCTGTATTGCCGTATAGTCTGATACAACAAAACCTTTAAAACCCCAAGCGTCACGCAGTATATCTTTAAGTAACCAAGAATGACCTGTTGCAGGAACGTTTTCAAACTCATTAAAAGAAGTCATCACACTTCCAACTCCCGCCTCTATCGATGCTTTATATGGTTCAAGATAGTAGTTCATGGCTGTTACTCTACTCATATCTACTGGATTATAGTCACGACCAGACTCAGCGGCACCATAAAGAGCAAAATGCTTCACACATGCCATCATTGTATTATTTGCTGACAGATCATCTCCTTGATATCCGCGAACCCACGCCTTGGCCATATCTGACCCAAGAAAAGGATCCTCACCTGCTCCTTCGCGAGAACGCCCCCAACGAGCATCTCTACTGATATCAACCATTGGACTATATGTCCAGCAAACACCTCCGGTAGTCGCTTCTTCCGACGATATTCTGGCTGCCTTTTCAACATTTTCAGGCTTAAAAGAGCAAGCCATACCCATAGGTATCGGAAAACCCGTCTTATATCCGGAGCAAACATCAGCACCAATTATAATAGGAATACCCAAGCGACTTTCCTTAACAGCAACTTCTTGCAATGCCCTTATGGATTTTACTCCATTAATATTAAATATACCGCCTACTTCTCCTCTGCGGATTCGACTAGCTATATCACTTTTCTTTGCATCAGGGTCAACATTTCCATAACCAGGCAAATTCAACTGCCCAATTTTTTCCTCAATTGTCATCCGACTGAGCAAACCATCGATAAACTCTTTCTTACTTTTTCCGCTTAATTCATCAAACGAAACTCGGAAATTGTCTTTTCCCTGGACAGAGAAAAAACTGAACAATAAAAATGGTAATATGTATAGGTATGTTCTCATATTATGGATTTTTCGTCAAAGTAAAAGACAATCACGATTATTATCAAGAAAACACCCTCAGCAATAATACTATATGTTATAAAACATACTTTACTTACTACTTTTTTACCACTGCACATAGTGTTTATAATTTGTATATCAACAGTTTATCTAATTTAAAGTACCCTGCGAAAAAAAGCTAAAAAAACGATAAAATGACAAGTTTTACAATTAGCCGTATTTGGTATTAAACAAACAATCACTAAATTTGCAAACGAAGAAGAATAATAAAACAAACAAAAACACATTGGTATGAAAAGACTAATTGCAATATTATTTGCGGCTATTATATGCATCGGGACAGCATCAGCCGTATATGCAGTAAACCAGTGCCCGAACAATATCGACTGTCCAAAAAAAGAATGCCCCAAGAAAGCAAACTGCAACCAGCAATGTCCAAACTACAAAGATTGTCCTAACCGTTGCGACAAATGTACCGGCGAATGCCCTCGAAAGGATTGCCCATACTATAATAATCCTGAAAACTGTCCAAAGAAGCAGAATTGCCCAAACAAATGTCCAAAACAAAAGAATCTAAGGAACTGCCCACGAAGATAAAGAAGCAGTAAACAACAAAAGCCAGTATCCTTTCGATACCGGCTTTTTTAATGGCATTAGGCTTTTCCTATGCCATCAGAACTTCCTCCATATATACAAAAAAAGACCGAGAGGACTCGATCTTTTTGCGGTGCGGACGGGACTCGAACCCGCGACCCCATGCGTGACAGGCATGTATTCTAACCAACTGAACTACCACACCATTGCTGTTTTGCGAGTGCAAAGATAGGCAACAAATTTTAAATATGCAAGAAATTTCTCAAAAAAATCACTCTTAATGTCATTTTTCCATAAAAAAGACTATTATTACCCTTAAATTAGTATTTTACAATAAAAACTTTTGGAATCAATTTCATGTCAGCAATAGTTTAATTCCCAATAACTCCACAGCAACCATTAAGAAATTTTTTCTCCTTATAAACAAAAGGCGTGTCTGCTATTATTGACACGCCTTTTGACCTTAATAATTTACCTAAAATGGACTTATTTAATTTTGAGTTTCTTAATTTTTTTGTCAGCATCTGTTGCAGGAACAAGGCTGATAGCAAATCCACCACCTCTTGCCATATACATTTTTACAGCATCCTTAGAAGTTACAAGCCCCTTTGTTATTACATACTTTTCAGGGTTTTTCTCGTAATCTGCGTCTTTAGCATCAGCATATACTGTTGCAACGTATTTGCGACCTGCATCCAAGAAATCGAAAGCAACAGGCATTGTGCGCGCATCGCCATTTGTAACGCCGCCAACGAACCAACGCTCTCCACCCTTCTCTTTGCGGGCAGCTATAATGAATTCGCCAGGTTCGGCAGAGAGATATTTACTTTCATCCCAATCAACCGCAACATCCTTAATAAACTGGAATGCATCCATATATTTTTGATAATGCTCAGGTAGGTCTGCTGCCATTTGTAGCGGAGAGTACATAGTTACATATAGCGCCAATTGATTACATAGTGTTGAATTCACCTTTGACTTCTGTCCTGGAACGAATGTTGACAAATCCATACAGAAGATACCAGGAGTATAATCCATTGGACCACCCTGCAAGCGAGTAAACGGAAGGATTGTCACGTGGTGAGGCAGAGTTCCGCCAAATGCCTGATATTCTGTACCTCTCGCACTTTCGTTACCAACAAGGTTTGGATAAGTTCTGCAAAGCCCTGTAGGACGGGTAGCCTCATGGGCATTTACCATAATTTTATGCTTAGCAGCCTCCTTGATAGCATATAGATAGTGGTTATTTGCCCATTGACCATAGTGGTGCTCTCCGCGTGGCAAGATATTGCCAACATAACCGCTCTTAACGGCATCATAGCCATACTTGTTCATCAAGTTATAAGCATCTTCCATGTGACGCTCATAGTTACGCAATGAACCAGATGTTTCATGGTGCATCATCAACTTCATATTTCTATCTTGAGCATATTTGTTAAGCATTTCGATATCGAAATCAGGATAAGGTGTTTGGAAATCAAAAACATAATCCTTTTCATTGCCAAACCAGTCTTCCCAACCGATATTCCAACCCTCAACAAGGAGTTGGTCAAACCCGTGTTCTGAAGCGAAATCAATATACTTCTTAACATTAGCATTATTTGCAGAGTGAGTAACATTAGGCTTCAAATTCTTATAGTCTACACTGTCAAGATTAACAGCAGTTGCATCAGAATATGCCCAAGTTCCTTTATTTGTAATCATCTCCCACCAAACGCCCATATACTTCGTTGGATGAATCCAAGAAGTGTCTTCAATCTTGCAAGGTTCATTAAGGTTAAGAATAATTTTTGAATCAAGCACCTTGCGAGCATCATCAACAACCATAACTGTTCTCCAAGGAGAAATGCAAGGCGACATCATGTATCCTTTGTTACCTCTCACATCTGGAGTAAGCCATGACTCGAACGCATTCGCTTTCTCATCATAATTCAGGTGCATAGTAGAATAATTTACGCATGCAGCCTCATGAATATTGATATACAAGCCATCATCAGTCTTCATTTGTAATGAAGTTTGAACCCCTGTCGGTGAGAAAACTGTTGTAGAAGCATTATCAGGATTGAGATATTTTGACATTTCTTTTCTGATTTCCGACAGTTTGCATACACAATAGTCATATTCCTGAGTATCATAGTCCCCCGGAATCCAATAAGCCTTATGGTCTCCATTTAGGGTAAAGCGGCTGCGCTCTTCCTTAATAACAAAATAGTTAAGGTTAGCCTGCTCAGGCCACTCATACCTAAATCCAACACCGTCGTTGAAAACTCTGAAACGTATAATCATCTCTCTCTCCTTGCCTTCGGCATTTTGAGACAAACGTACAGCCATTTCATTATAGTTATTTCGGATAGTCTTGGTCTCTCCCCAAACAGGAGTCCACGTTTCGTCAAAAGAAGACCTTGTAACTTTTTCAACCTTAAACTTATCAAGGAAGGACTCTCCTTTTATAAGTTCAACACCAAGAGTACTTGGGCTAATAACTGACTTTCCTTTAAAGTCAACAGAATAAACTGGAGAGCCATTCTCATTAACATCAAAAGAGAGCGACAAATTTCCGTCTGGTGACGTTTGCACCTCCGCTGCAAACCCCGCTGTTGCTACCATAGTAAACAATGATAGGAAGATTTTTTTCATAGTGCTAATATGATTTTAATGTATTAATTTTTAGTGAGTAAATTAAGGTGAATCCAATTTTTCATTTATTGGTTTTACAAAAGCAAATTAGTTCTCCTTTGCATTTTCAAAGTTACAACTTCATTTTCAATTGTCAATAGCATTTTGATATAATAGTAGTTAATTAATTGTTTTATCACGCTATAAATTAGCAAATTAATATAATTATTAATATTCTAAATAGTAGTAACTAATTAGCCCTTCCGCCAATTGTCTTTACCTTTATTTCAAATTCACTTCGGCTACCATTAGCCATATTTCTATATTTGACCCGATAATTATATATGGTAGAAACTGATCGACGCAAGAATTCTGCAATTTTAGCAGAATCTTCAATACCTAAGCGTATCAAGGCAAAAACCCTAAGTTCTGTATTTAATCCACTGGTTACTTTCACTCCCCTAAATTCCGGCATCAAAAGCGAATTGAAATCATCTACAAAGTTAGGATAAATAGAAAGGAATGACTCGTCAAAAATCCGATAGAAATCAGATAATTCCTCATTAACAACAGCCGGCGACTTTAGAACAGAAAGCGTTTTTTCTAATCCTTTTGTGCGGACAACATTAATCAAATGACTCCTGAATTTCTCCAGTTGACCAATATAAGAAGAGCATAAATCAACATACTGGCCAATATATAATTCCTTTAACTGATTAGCCTCTTTGAGTTTCACATTAGTATCGTGCAATTCAGCAACAAGTTTTTCAAGCGATTTTCTCGCTTTTTCCACTTTTCTTTTTTCCGAATATACGAAGTAAACGGCGGATGCAAGCAAAATCAGCATTAGAACAAGCGTAATAGAAAAAATTTTCTGCCTACGGCTATCACTTTCCTTTTTTAACTTAAATGCTGAAGAAATTGTAGGCATAACCTCATCTACTGCCTTCAATTTCATCTTCACCTTTGCCCTAAAGACATCGTCAAGAGAAGTATCAATATACTTATAAGCCCTCTCTATATCACCCTCTTCAAAAAGCATCGCCGATAGTTCATAAAGCGACTGATGCTCTCTAACAGGAATCGACATATCACAAATTGCGCTATGCACAAGGCATTTAAGAGCATTGTTTCTATCATTAACGTGCATATACAAATGTGAAAGCAAATAATATAAGATGGCAGTATCATGCACGGATAAATCGCCTTTATTTAGACGGGCATTCATTTCTGTAATACAAGCATCTGCATTTCCTCCTTTGTCACAAATGTAATTAGCCCACAAAAAAAGGTAATCCACCGACTCTCGCCGAGTCAAATGAAACATTCTATTTATTGAATGACTAACAATTTCGTTATACTCCTTACTTATACTATCTGAAACAGCGCTTTCAAGCAAACCTCCGTATAATTCACGACGGTTATAAAAATAGCGTCGTTTCTGCTCGCAATCCATATACAAAGTATCAAGCGTATCCTGGATACGGAATGATTCAACATATTGTCCTGCAAGCGTATAGGCACTTTGCAAATTTAATCGGGCATCAATAATTGACTTATTATCACCTGCATATAATGCTTCTTGCTCCTCCTTCATTGCATAAAGGATTGCAGAATCAACATCAAAATTAAGATATTCTCTATATAGATTTGCATACAATAACCGTTTTGCAGAAAAATCATCTCTAGCCGCAGACTTCAACTTTTCAAGATAAAGAAGTTTGCGCCGCTCTATAGTATGCCTGTTTGAGATTCTATCATCAAGTTCCCCAAGCAAATCAGAAACAGCAGAGTCATGGGGAGAATGAGCGCACCCAATACAAAATAATAATACAAATAGAATATAATATTTCACGGAATCTGGTTAATTAAAATGAAAACTCTTTGCTTCTACAAAAATAATAATTATTTTTAACCTCAAAAAGAGTAATAATTGTAAAATTTTCGCTTTTCACACTCATAATTTTTAAACCTACAATAATTTTTTCTATCTAAAGTAAAACAATGACAAAATAAGGTTAATTATGAAAACGATTAAGAATTTATTCCTACTGCTGATTGCTATAATTGCACTATCAGCAACCACACCTAACACATATTCCGCACCAACACCTCTAAACCAATATAACGGATACCGGGGAAATTCCGGCAACCAAGACAAAGAAAAAGATAAAAAAGGGAACAGACCTGACCGAATCGAGAAACCATATAAAGACAAAACTACACTTGGCAACAGAGGAGGAAACTCAGACAAACGATATGACGGTAATAGAAGCAAAAGAAAAGATTTTGACAAAGAGAAGAACCGCAGACCTATAAGAGGAAACAAATGGTCTGACAACCGCAAACCAGTCAGACATCATGATTGGGATGATGATGACTGGGATGACGATGACCGCCGCAAACCAGGCAGACATCACGATTGGGATGACGATGACTGGGATGACGACCGTCACCACGGAAATCACGGGCATTACCGACCAGTAACACCTCCAAGAAGGCCGTATAGGCCAAGGCCACATATAGTCCATCGCCCTACAAGGCCTCACAATTACTGCCCTTACGACCATGCTCCGATACTGAGAACTGTTTTGGGGCTTGAATTCGGATTCCGAATTTATACCTGTATTGACAGGCTTAGAAACACAGGCTATTTTATCGACGGATATAGTGACCACGAGGTTTATTTGCGAAATGTCAAAGAACTTGGGTACAAATGGGAGGACGCTATTCTTTACTATTCCCGAGGAGGGCTGACAAATGTAAGTTTCTACTACTCGTCTCACAAGCACAGCACAAAAAGATACGACAAACTGTACAAAAGGCTTTGCCGAGAATATGGTCGTCCTGTTATGTACACAAGCAGACACAATATGATGGAAGCATCATGGTTTGACGGTAGTGGCAGAAATTTCGTAACTTTGTCATTTAAATATGAAAGGTCCTTCGGAGGGTCTTCAAGATACTATACAACTCTAACTTATGGAAACTAATAAGTTCTTAAAAAAAGCAAACAGCAGAGTGCTGATTATTACATGCTTAACTATTTTAGTGATTGTCGCTGCAATAGTAGCGACAACACTTTTGTTTTCAACGGCACAAAAGTCTGGGAAACTATATATTACAAGAGACACCAGCCAACAAACTGTTTTAGATTCAATAGAATCTAAATGTGGGTCATCTTTTAGCACAGCAATAAAACTACTGTCAAATATAAGGGACATCAACCGAAAAGGTTATTATGAAATCGAAGAAGGAACAACAGCCCTCGACGCTTGGCGAATGCTCTCATCGGGTGCACAAACTCCAATAAAATTCACATTCAATAATATCAGGACCCTCGACAACTTTGCAGAAAACGCAGACAAAAGCCTTGAAATGACAAAAGAGGAAATTATGACTGAAATGTTAGACCCAGACGTCCTCAAAAAGTACGGTTTCAACAAGGAAACTCTTCCTGCAATGCTGATGCCTGATACATATTTTGTTTATTGGACAATTACTCCTAAACAACTACTAAAAAAATTAAATGATGCTTACAATGCATTTTGGAATGAAAGCAACAAAAACAAGGCTGCAAAACTCTCACTAAATCCGATAGAAGTAACAACACTTGCTTCTATCGTTGAAGAAGAAACAGCCTACGGACCAGAAAAAGGCACGGTTGCCAGACTATACCTTAACCGTCTACATAAAGGAATGAAACTACAGTCTGATCCGACTGTAAAATTCGCAGTTGGAGATGAATCTCTAAAAAGGATTCTCAAGCAGCACCTGCTAACAGAATCACCATATAACACATATATGGTATTCGGATTACCCCCTGGACCGATAAGAATGCCGATGAAATCAACAATAAATGCAGTTCTTAATGCTCCACAAAATGATTATCTATATATGTGTGCAAAAGAGGACTTCTCTGGTTCACACAACTTTACTTCCAACTATGCGACACACATGAGCAACGCACGAAGATACCAAGCAGCACTCAATACAAGAGGAATTAAATAAAATGGCGGTAAACGCTTTTCAATAATATGTTTGTAAAGAAACGGGGTTATATCTTAACGACATAACCCCGTTTCAATTTATATTTTAGAAAATTATTTTGCAAGCAACGCCTCTGCCATATTTGCAGCAGCACGGCGACCGTCGCCCATAGCAAGAATTACTGTAGCTCCACCTCTAACAATATCGCCACCAGCATAAATATCACCTAATGAAGAACGCATTGATTCCTCATCAACAACTATAGTTCCTCGCTTACTAACATCAAGATCTGGAATAGCATTAGGAATCAACGGATTTGGAGAAACTCCAACGCTGACAATAACCAAATCAACAGGAATATCGTCAATAGCCCCTTCAATAGCAATAGGAGAGCGGCGGCCGTCTGGTCCAGGTTCACCCAATTCCATGCGCTGAACACGCATTGTTGTTACATGTCCCTTCTCATTTCCAAGATATTCGACAGGATTGGAAAGAGTCATAAAATGGATCCCTTCTTCTTTAGCATGCTTAATTTCTTCACGACGAGCAGGCATCTCTTCTTCAGAGCGACGATACACAAGCATAACATTCTCCGCTCCATTTCTACGGGCAGTGCGAACAGAGTCCATTGCTGTGTTTCCGCCACCAATAACAGCAACATTCTTACCGTGAAGAACTGGCGTATCACTTTCAGCCTTAGCCGCTTCCATAAGGTTTACACGCGTTAGATACTCATTACTTGACATCACTCCGATAAGGTTTTCTCCCGGAATATTCATAAAGCGAGGAAGTCCTGCTCCCGAAGCAACGAAGATTCCCTTGAATCCCATTTCGTGCAAATCATCATAACTCAATGTTTTGCCGATAATGCAGTTTTCCTCAAAAATAACTCCAAGATTGCGAAGCCCATCAATTTCAACATCAACAATTTTGTTAGGCAAGCGGAATTCAGGAATACCGTATTTAAGGACACCTCCAATTTCGTGCAATGCCTCAAACACTGTAACATCAAATCCCATCTTTGCCATATCGCCAGCAAAAGCCAAACCAGCAGGTCCGCTACCAACAACAGCAACCTTAATGCCATTTTTTTCTGCAATTTCAGGCGTAGATGCACATCCATGCTCACGCTCATAATCAGCAACGAAACGCTCAAGGTAGCCGATAGCCACTGGTTCTCGGTTCATCTTATGATGCAAACAGCGACTTTCACACTGTTTTTCCTGCGGGCACACTCGCCCGCAAACAGCAGGCAACGCACTAGTTCTCTTTATAGCCAAAGCCGCCGCATGGAAATCTCCACGCTCAATATTTTTAATAAATGTAGGAATTTCAATTCCTACGGGGCAACCGGTAATACACTGAGGATCTGGACAATCCAGACAGCGTGCAGCCTCTGCCATAGCCATCTCAACAGTAAGGCCCTGGTTAACTTCATCATTGCAACCGACACGATATTTTGGGTCTAACTCAGGCATTTTCACCCTTTCGCGGGCTACTCTTTCCTTTACAGGCACAGCCTTTCGCAAGTTCTCTCTCCAAGCCTCGCCTCTATGTTTTGCTCTTAATTCCTTTTCATCCATAACATTACTTTTTTTCATCATCATAAGAATGAAGCCTCATCAACATTTCATCGAAATCAACCTCATGGGCATTGAATTCAGGGCCGTCGATACATACAAATTTAGTTTTACCGCCAACAGTAACACGGCAAGCACCGCACATTCCTGTACCGTCAACCATAATAGTGTTGAGAGAGCACATTGTTGGAACTTCATATTTTTTTGTAAGCAATGCAACAAACTTCATCATTATGGCAGGACCAATAGTAACTACCATATCAACCTGCTCACGTTTGAGCACATTCTCTACACCATTAGTTACCAAACCCTTATTTCCATAAGAACCGTCATCTGTCATTATAATAACCTCATCAGAAGAAGCACGCACTTCATCTTCAAGTATAATCAAATCTTTAGTGCGGCCAGCAAGAACGCTGATAACTTTATTTCCAGCGGCTTTCATAGCCCTGATAATAGGAAGCAAAGGAGCAACGCCTACTCCACCACCACAACAGACAACTGTTCCTACTTTCTCAATATGCGTAGCCTGTCCCAACGGACCAACCACATCATGCAAGTATTCGCCAACCTCCTTGTTGCAAATTTTTCCTGATGACGTTCCCACAGACTGAACTACAAGAGTAATTGTGCCATTCTTGACATCGGAATCAGCGATTGTCAAAGGTATTCTCTCGCCATGCTCATCAGCTCTGACTATAACAAAGTGACCTGCTCTGCGCGATTTTGCAATCAGCGGAGCTTCAACTATCAACTCATAGACATTAGCCGAGAATTGACGCTTTGATACTATTCGATTCATTGATATATTTTTATGCTTTTACTATTCTTTATAACTGTTTACAAAATTAGCATTTTTCATCAAGATATAACAAAAAAACACCATTAATAATTATATCTCTATATTATTTGCATCAATCATCTATAAACTTATCTTCTCCATATAATTACATTAAAAGAATAGCCTGCCATCGCAGCAGGCTATTCTTATTTTTGCATTTTAGCAAAAAATGAAAAACTCAGTAATACTGAAAATATATTGAAGATTAATTAAGGGTCACTACCTGTAAAAAATGACTAAAACAAAGGGATACATTAAAACACCTTTTGAGTTTATTGCCATTATTTTAATAAAATTCACCAACAGAAACAATGAACTTTAAACCTCATTTTAAAAACTCGTGCAAAAATACAAAATCTATTCTATCAATAAAACTCAATTAATAATAATTAACTAACATAATTTAATCTTTTTCATTCAATATTGGACAAAATGCTCTATAATAATATTATTTTTGTAAAAAAATGAAATATAATGAAAGGACCTGTCAATAACTATTGCCAGGGGCAGATTTCTTTCATTGAGTGATTGTTTTTATAAATCTTCTATTGTCTGCCTGAGAGGAGTTTTTTTTTAAGTCTATGAAAAGGTATTTACTTATTATCCTAAGTGTGCTTTTTTTCCAGATGGGCATTGCAAACGCAGCCGTAAAAGGATACACAGCCTATGGGTTTATGCCTCTCACATCAAGTGAAGGCGTTTTTAGCACAAAACTGGTAAAATTCAACACAACCGAACCTGCTAACGTCAATGAAGTTGCAAGTTTTGACCGATTTATTAGGGCTGGCGTATGCATCGATGGAACATACTATATGATGGCAGCCGATGACGGATTAGTTTGCTACTCTTTCCTTAAAATGGATTTGGCAACAAAGACAGTCACAACCATTGCTGACTACAACACATCCGACAGGGAAAATGCTCTTATGGTAATGGACATGGCATACGATGCTACCACAAACAACATTTACGCTCTCGCTTTCGACATAACCGGGGCTGTAGAAGACGAATCAGGAAATTTGGACATTCCTTTCGGACTTTTTACTATCGACAAAGAAACTGGTAAGGCAACTCTCATGGGTTATCAAGATTTTGAAATGCTTTATTCTATGGCTTTCAACCAGGAAGGCCAGTTGGTTGTTTTGAGCAGCCAAGGCGTTCTTTGGAATATGATAAAGGAAACGGGAACACTTGCTGAAGAAGTTGGTTATGCAGACCAGGCCCCTTCCGCTTTGCAATCAATGACCTTCGACAAAGACGGTTTGCTATGGTGGGCTGGCTTTAACGAAGTTCAACAGGATACAGGAAACACTCCAAACGGCTTCCTCGGGTGCTTTACTTTTAATCCAGACGAATACTTCTATGAGTTCAAAAATGTTGGCAAACTTGGCAACAACATTGAATTGGTTGGACTTTACATTGACCCGATAAATGTATCAGCAGACGCTCCTGCCGCAGTTACATCTTTGACTGCAACACCAGGCAAAGAAGGTGCTGCATACTGCTCTTTGAAGTGGAAAAACCCGACACAAACCTACGGAGGCGGGACACTTGCTGACGGATTCTCTATCAATGTTTACCGCAATGAAGAATTAGTCAAGACATACAGCGACTGTAAGGCTGGTACTGAAATGACTTTCGAAGACAAAAACATGACTGCCAACTTCTACAGATACAAAGTTGAAACAGCCAATAAGGCTGGAAACGGTGTTCCTGCCTTCTCTGAAAACATTTTCATCGGAACCGATATTCCTGGTGCGGTTGAAGAATTAAAAGCAGTAAAAAACTCAGAAGGCTATGACATCACTGTTAGTTGGAATATTCCTTCATCAGGTGCCAACAATGGCTGGTTCGACAAAAACAACCTGACATATAAGGTCGTTAGATACCCAGGAGAAACAGTTCTTTATAATGACTTGAAGGCAACTACATTTACCGACAAAACAATAACTGAACTAAAAGGCTACTATTATAAGGTTACTGCTGTTGCAGCTTCTGGCGAAGGTGTTTCTGCAAATTCAAATGCCGTGGTTTCAGGCCCTGCCATAGAAAAAATCCCATACGTTGGCGACTTTTCTTCTACCGACGGATTAAACCTATGGACTGTTACAAATGGTGACAATGACGAATACTCTTTCACAAACCACGTTTACGGAAACGGAACATGCGCATTACGCTACTTCCCTGAAAATAAAATAAACCCCGAAACAGCAGCAAATGAATGGATAGCGTCTGTTCCTATCAAACTTGAAGCAGGTAAATTCTATTCAATTGACTTCAAAATCAACGGCTACGGCGAGATTTTCCCAATCAATTATCAAATTACTATAGGCAAGGACACTACACCAGCAAGCCAGACAAAAGTTTTGGGTACATATCCAAGCGAGGCTGTTCAAGGCGTTACTTCAAGATCTCTTATTTTCTCTGTTGAAGAAACTGGAATATACCATATCGGATTCAACATCCTTAATACTGTAATGTTTGAACTACACGGATTTGAAATCAATGAGCGTCACCTTGTTGAACTTGAAGCTGTATCTCTAACAGGAAGCAAAACTCCTCAACTTGGTGCTGAAAACGCATACGATGTTGTTATTAAAAACAATGGCGTTAACACTATCTACGGATATAAGGTAGCACTATTTGATGAGCAAGGCACAGAATTGACATATACCATCCAAAACGAACCTCTTGAATCTCTATATAGTAAAACAACTACTGTTTACTGGACACCGACAAAGGCTTCTTCATATAAAATATATGCAACAGTAACAGTCGAAGGAGATGCAAATGTTGAAAACAACAAAACAGAGTCATTGCCGGCTATGGTTCTTGGAAACGGCAAATGGGTTGATATCACTGAAGGAAAGTCCATGGCTCCTTCTTATCCTTTCAATATTTCAGCAAAACACGGACTTGCCCAAACAATCTATACACAACAGGAAGTTGGCGGAACTGCAAGCACTATTACTGCTGTGAAATTCTATCCATACGTTTTCGGCAAAAACGAAGTTGATGCGTTTACAGGTAAGATTTATATGGCAAATACAGCTAAAACTTCTTTTGAAGGAAACGATCCTATCAGCCAGTCGGAATTTCAACTTGTTTACAGCGGAACTCTAAAGGTAAATAACGGAGATACAGAATTACCAATTATGCTTGACTCTCCTTTCAACTACTCTGGCGGAAATATTTGCATTATGACAGTGTCGGAAACAAAATCACCTTCATACTACCTAAGTTGGTACGGTAAATCTGCAGAAAATCGCCAATTATCATATAGTAGCAAGACGGAGCCTTTTGACTTTACACAATCTATGAAGTCTGAGAAATATTTACCTAATATTTCGTTCTACACTTCTAACAATGGTGGGGTTGAGTCAATTGTTTCAGTAGAGAATGTGACTGTTTATCCAAATCCTGTACAAACGATTATAAATGTAAAATCAGACTCTGCCATTGGTGAAATAGAAATTTATTCAACAAGCGGAGTGTTACAAATGAGAACATCAGAATTTGCAAACGAAACTGTTGCAACGCTGAATATATCAAATCTTCAGAACGGTTGCTACATATTAAAAACAAATAATGCTGCACGCATGTTTGTCAAGCAATAAGATATTCTAAAAATTCCAAAAAGGGGTTGCGTCAAAATCTATCGGCGCAACCCCTTTTTGGGTATATTATAATTAATATAATGCAACGCACAAACAATGGGGACTAACGGAATTTTCTAAAATGAAATAACTAAAACCACGATCATAAGTTGCTAAAGAAAGGTATAACTCTGTTTAAATTTTATTCTTTAGATAAAAAATCAAAATTGCAATACTGTATCGAAAAAGAAAGCAGCCTGCCTCTCGGCAAACTGCATCTCTTTGTTTTCAGTTTTCAAACTAAAAACACTGAAAAACTCAGTAATACTACAATTTTGTGAAGATTAATTAAGGGTTATCTTTATTATATAGTCTGATTCTTTTCTCCGAAGTGAATATTATGCCTTTTATAGATTTTGTATTCACTTCTACAAGGCCCACTTATACTTATAAATAGACAATACAAATATATAAAGTATATTCTATTTACCCCCCACAACATTTATTAACATTAAATTAACTTTATTTTTTACCTAACAAAAAAAGACCTGCTGTTTATTGCAAGTCTTTCTCTATCATCCTATCTTAAAAGTATGATCTTCATACCATTAACTATATAAACTCCATTAGAAAAACCAGACAAACGAGTTTCTCCAGAAGGTACTTTATATGTAGCACATCGCCCGTCTATACTTGAAACATAGATAACAGTCTCAGAATCTGCAACAACAACAATCTCCCCGTTTGAAGAATATACCTTCAATCCAGAAGAAACTGTATTTTCCACGATGCCTCCCTGCTGCTGACTGTAAATGGCCTCGAACTTTGGAACGCTGATCTCGTAAGCCTTGCCTGCTACAGAACCACTCATCGCAAATCGCAGTTTCTCCAATGTGATTGGATAAACAGCTATATCTGTCGGGTCACACCAGTCTTTTACATTGAAATAATACTCTGTTTCCTCATTATTCGGAACGGATGACTCTGCTGCAGTCCATACTGATTCTATAACGCCAAAAGCATTCTTCGCAGTCGCGGTTATCTTACTGATTTTGGCATCTCCTGGATTTATTCGGATACGCAACTTCTCCGGCAAACTCCAGATAGGATATGTCTTGCTTATCTCAATATATTGTCCGCGGCCACTCTTGCCTGTATAGTTCAACTTAAAGCCTTTTTCGAACTCGCTAATCTTGATGCCTGTTCCGCCAACCTGCTTTATTGTTGCATCTGTCGGAAAATCTCTATACACAGGCATAGACTCTCCTGTTGGAACCTCTACCTTGACATTCAAATTGCCAACAAAATTGCCAACCTTGCCGGAAACGACTGCAACACCGTTAGAAATACCCTTCAACAAGCCGTCTGCACTTATACTCGCAATATCTGAATTGTCTGAACTCCACGAAAGTGCCGTCGGGCTGATTGGCATTTCATTTTCCCCTACAACGGAATTTACCTCAATTGGATATTCGCGGACGTTGTCAATAAGCACGTTTGACAAGCGGAAATTAACTTTGTCACTTTCTGCAACAGTTACAGGGATAGAAGCCGACAAACCGTTGTAATTGGCTGTCAGAGCAGCGCAACCGTCACCTGTTCCATAGAACGTTGCCCCGTCATTGATTACCTCGCCTATTTTTGCATCACACGATAGTGTTACTCCCTGGACATCGGTATCAATCAACATGCCATACTTGTTGTAACCATAGAATTTAGGTGTATAAATTCCATATTTAGGAAACTCCATTGCCCAATCAACAAATCGAATCTCCGCTACATTATTATCCTCCGGTGCCTTCAGCACGGCATACAAACCATTTGAAACTGCGCGCTCGTGACTGTCGCTCGGGTCATTGACAACACCCAAATTCTGGATATACATACCCGAAGAGCCTCCACCGTCAACATTAACGGCATCATAGCAACCTGCATACTTCATGATTTCAGCACCTTGAGTATATGTAGAACCACTTGAACGACTTGAACGACCGTCAATAAGCCCCCAAATCATTTTAGAGCGGTCTTCTGTATATCCAAACATAGTTCTTGGGTTATATGCATCACGAGGGTTAATAAAGCGTCCTGCCTCATACATAGTCTTACCAGCCTTCAAAATAATTACATCTCCACCACTAACCTCTTTTAAGTCAGGCTTTATATTGTAGTTTTCAAGATGAGTTTCAAACAGCATTGTTAAGATTTCGCCATCTTTCAAAGCCTCAACATCAGCGACCCTACTACCTTTTGCCGACAACACAGCCTCTCCTGGCATAACCTGCATATTACCGCCAACAACAGGAGAGCCTATTACCTGCAACTTGAAAGGACTGTTGATTCTCCATTTCTCTCCTTCAACAAGTTTCACCCTTATTTCCGTAGCATCCTTAGTCTTTGTCCAATGACCTCCCTTTTCATTATAGAGAACCAACTGGTTATCATTTAAATCATGGTTAATGTGACTCAATTCCATTTTCGTACCGTCAGCCTTAGTCATATAAAAAGTCTCAAACGGGAAATCGCACCACATATTTTTGTTATAATCCATAAAGAAATGGCCATACCTGAGAGGCTCATCCATATCATACATGGCTATTTGCCCGTCCATATAGCACGCCATATTAGGGTTACCTTTATAAGGGTCCCAAGTTATGTAGAAATCAGCATTAACACCGGCAAAATAGTAGTTATTAGGAGCAGTCTTACGCTTTGCAACATCTGAGACCCTCTCCATAGTCAGTAAGGAGTCATTTGCCAACTCCATTCGAAATTCAACGTCATCATGCCCTTTCATATCCATTGTCAGGAAATGAGTACGCATATGGGTTGCGTTTTCGTTACATTTCAAATACAGCAGAGTGTAAAAAGTTCCAGGACCAACCTTTTCATGTCTAAGAGTATCAACTTTGAATGTTTCAACAACAGGGATGCCCTCTGTTGTAACTCTGTTTAAAGTCCATTGAGTGGAAGCCATTCCTGCAAAAGAAACCGCCCCAAAAAATGCGGAAAGTAAAATTTTTTTCATCGTATGGTTTATGTTAAGTTGTTTACAAAATTAAGCAAAATCTATGAATATTTGCGTTCAAATACAATCCAATTTCACAAAAACTTAAAACAAGCCATAATTCCACCACACAAAAAAGGGACACCCACATAGGTATCCCTTTTTCTATAAATAACTTTATTTCAATTATTCAAGGCGAGCTTTACCTGTAGTAAAGTTCAAATAAACCTTCTGACCTGCTTCAGCATTAACGCGATCTTGGTCACCACCTTGACCACGATAAGCGATCTCGCCTTTGAAGAATATGAATTCAGACTGCCACCATTCACCAATCCACTCATTGCCAGCAGATGTCAATGGGTGAACACAAAGTCTCAATTCGCCCTTAGCAGCCAAGGCAGGAGAAACAAATTCACCACTTGCGTCAGCAGGAACAGAGAACTTCCAGTTAGGATCGTCACCCCAGCCGCCGCCGTTGGTATTACCATAGACATAGACATCAGGAGTGAAGATATTAACAATGTATTCAAAGCCTGTTGCACCACCTTTTTTCTTTTCAACACCAAACAGGTACCAACCAGCCTTGTCAACAGCGATGTTACCGCCATCGTCAACGAAGTTCACACCAGCAACGTGAGAAACGAGAGTTGCACCGGCATAACCGAATTCTGTTCCGTTCCATTCAGCGGCAGTGTTGAACTTAAAGCCGTTTGTTGCTCCAGCACCAACATAAGCAATGCACCAGTACTTTCCTTCTGTCTTGGTATTATCATAACCAGGAACCATTTCAACAGCCTGAGCCCAATCCCAGTTAGTATGCTGGCCAATCATATACATAGTTGGGTTAACCTTTTGAATTGAGTAAGTCTTGTTGAGCATATCGATAGTGATAGAGTACATACCAGCCTCAGCGATGTTAATAACGCCAGCCTTTTCACCAAATGCCAAGTCACCTGTTTCGCCTTCACCAGCAGGACCCCATACATAGCTGAACTCATTACCTGCATCAGTCTTAGCCTTAGCAAGACTTTCTTCACCTATAATCTGAAGTGTTTTTGGTTCAAATTTTTCTTCGCCTGTTTCTGGGTCTATTTCCGGCTCAAACTGAACAGTTGTCTTAAAGATTGGATCATCATAACGATCTGCACCAGAATGAGTGAAAGGCACAAGACTTTCTTCCCAGCCATCACCAAACCAAATATCAGTCAAAACATAATAAGCAGATTCCACTACGATACCCATATCAACAGGCTTTACATCATTTTTAGAAGCAAGGAGATAAACATCCTTTTCAAAAAGGACTCTTGATTCACCGTCAGTCAAGTACGGAATAAAACGGAAATAAAGAGGTTTTTGATTGGGTGTTTTTCCGTAAAGTTGACGGAAAGCAGCATCAAGATCATAAGAGTCAATCGCACCGTCAGTCAACTGATATTGCTTCATTTTTGTAAAGTTTTCGTCAGAAGCAATTTGAACATCGTATGTAATACTGTTATTCTCATTTAGAACAGGAGTTTTAACAGTTTTGATCAACTCAATTGGACCAGATGCATTGTTCAGGTCAATCGGATTTGCCATTGCCTCAGCAGCAGTAACTTCCAATCCCTTAACTTCAACGATTGGTTTCTGCTCATTGGCTTGCGGGATAGCCTCATCGTATTCGTCACAAGCAACAAATCCCATTGCAAGGACAGACATTAAAAATATACCTAATTTTTTCATATTGTATTCTATTAAATGA
>Freddie_p1__coassemble_927_pt1 | contig 21577 bp, 19 predicted proteins | sample Freddie_p1__metabat2_high_PE_008 | metagenome-assembled genome bin Freddie_p1
GGTTTAAACAGGATTAGTATTTTAACATTACTTAACCATTAGCTTTTCCACATTTAAATCGATATGATAATATTTTGACAATTTTCACTATCTTTGGATAAGATAGGATGCGGTTCGGCTTTGTCAACTCGAAAACTGCGTTTTCTCTTGCCACTGCTCTCTCCTTTCACTATCTTTGCAAAACAAATACAAACAACAAAATAACATGACATTAAAGAAGACTTTACTGGCAACTTTCCTTTTGGCTTTCGGCTTTTCGCCTTGTACTAATGCCGAAACTTTCTCACTACTTGCCGACATCCACGTTACTCCTGGGAATGAAAACGAAGTCCAACTAAAAAAAGTTGTTGAAGAAATCAACGCTAACGACTCTAAATTCGTAGTTCTTGCGGGAGACCTTTCAAATGAGGGTAGCGACGAACAATTGCAAAACATCAAAAGCATCTTTGACAATCTGAAAAAGCCTATTTATATCGTTCCCGGAAACCACGAAAACAACTGGTCTCAAAGTGCTACAAAGACTTTTACCGACATCTGGGGCGATGACCGCTTCGTTTTCGAATCTGACAGCATCATATACATAGGAATCAACTGTGGTCCTTATATGAAAATGGGTGACGGACATATCAAACAAGAAGACCTTATCTGGTTGAAAAAGGAACTCTCTAACCGAGTAAAGCCAGGCAAAAAGGTAATATCTATAAACCACTACCCTATTAACAGCGACCTTGACAACTGGCAAGACTACATCGCCATTTTGCAAAATTTTCCAACTGTCGCACACCTCTGCGGTCACTACCACACTTTCCGACACTATAAAGGCGGTGACATCGACGGCTTTATGTGCCGTGCTCTTGATATGACTAAAAAAGGATTCGCTTATGGATACACAAACGTTGAAGTTAAGAGCGATTCACTATTCATCTACAATAAAGACCTTGGAAAAGAGCAGACTCTTCAATTTGCCATAAAAATGAATGACAAGCATCCTGAACTTGAATACGCAAAGGTAAAGGAAAGCGTGATGCCTAAAGGATATTCTATCAAGCGACTTTATCAGGATGATGCTTCAATATTCACACGTCTTGCCTTCGATAAAGACAAAATCTATTTCGGAAACTCTCTTGGTGAAGTGAAAGCCCTCAACAAGGCTGACGGTAATATTTCCTGGTCATTCACGACTAACGCATCTCTTTTCTCTCGTCCTGCCGTTGCAGGCAACTATCTCATTGTTCCAGCGTCTGACAAACGCATTATCTGGTGCGACAAGCAGACTGGCCGCATTATCCGCGAAAATGAATCTGTAGGCCCATACGTTGCTGACGGAGTAATCGAAAACGGAAACCTTTATCAGGGTGGATACAAGAAATTTGAATGTTGGAACACAACAACCGGCAACATCAAATGGACTATAAATGATTTGAACAATTATTGCCAGGCGGCTCCAACAATCGACGGCAACGACATTTTCTTCGGCGCATGGGACACTTACCTTCGCTGCGTTGACAAAAAAACCGGCAAACTGAAATGGAAATGGAATAACGGAAAATCTGCAAATATGCTCGGTCCAGGCAACTGCGTTCCAGTTGTTGCGGGTAATAGAGTGTTTGTTGTTGCTCCCGACAGATATATGACTGCCCTCGACAAAAAGACAGGCGAAGTTATATGGAGAACTAATTTCGACGGCAAATATAAGGTTAGAGAGAGCCTCGGAATATCTCAAGACAAGAAATACGTATTGGCAAAGACAATGGACGGTGAACTAATTGCTGTCAGAACTGACTGCACTACTCCAGAACCAGCATTTGTTGTTGACGCAGGCTTCGGATATGAGCACACACCATGTATTGTTGCTGAAAGCAAGGGTATTGCGTACCTTGGATCAAAGACTGGCGTACTCGCTGCCATTGACATCAAAAACAAATCACTCCTTTGGACTTACAAATTAGGTTCTTCCGCTATGAACGGTTTTGAAATAGCAAAGGACGGAACAATATACACTTCTCTTATTGATGGCTCAATCTGGGAAATTAAACCGATAAAATAATATGTTTATGGAACTTCCAAAAGACGATTTCATGCTACTCAGTTTCCTCAACACAAAATTGAGAGACGAATACAAAAATCTTGATGCGCTTTGCGAAGACTTGGAGGTAAGCAAAACGGACCTTATAAAAAGGATGAAACTGATTGGTTACGAATATGACCCGCTACACAACAAATTCTGGTAGGTAGCACTTCTAAACGAAACGACGGCGGACACTTTATAGTATCCGCCGTCGCTATTATGTAAGAATCACTATCTGAAGAATTTCGGTGCAGGTAAGTACATTCCAAACGACACTCCAAAATTCCATTTCTGCGTTGGGTCGGTAAAATAATTTCCGTATAGGCTCAATGATGCAAACGAAAAATTATAGACAACAGATAACTCGCCCATAAAATCAAGGCTGCCAAACCACTTGTCATAATAAGCATGGCCGCTATCTGTCCCCAATATTTTCCTCATAGGAGCAAACGCATAAAACTCTGAACGAATCTGGAAATTGTCCTTAATCTTGAAAATCGGCAACACTCCCGCTGCCACAAATGAATTAGCACGGAAACGAGGCACAAATGAACTCTTCGAGCTTACAGTTGGCATAAACGCAGGGGCCTGAACAATTGACTCTATATAACTGTCAAAAAGTTTCTTGGTTGAGTATAACGCATCATACTTCACGCCGAGAGAAAAACGCTTGCCCATCTTAAAATAATACTGTCCAGCCAATTCCGCTTCAAGCCAAGAGATAGTGCTGTAACGCCTTTGGAAAAGAGACTCCGTATTAGGCGACATATACTTTCCTTTTCCTGCATAGCCTGATACTGACGCTGTAAAGAAGCCTCCTTCAGACGGGTAAATGTCATTATCCAGAGTTGTATTGATATAGCGGACATTCAATTTGCCCATTTTATAGCGACTCTCATCCTGACCGTCCTTTCCCAGTTGCACATTGTTATTTGGAAAGAAACGATTTCTAAGGTAACCGTATGAAACAAGCAAATCAAGACTGCTGTGACGGCCTGCACCAAGCCCAAGTACCAAATCTGCATGATAATCATGCAAGGTTATAAACGAAGGAAGGTCATCGAAAAACAGGACATCATCTTCGTGCAAATCCTGCTTGGAAGCAACAAGTCTAACCTTTGCCGTCAATGGCAAATTTGTTGAAAGAATAACTTTTGCATCCGCCATACCTCCAAAATAAGACTGACCTAACCAGCCCATGGCGTGAGTGCTGAAGGAATTTAATTTCATAGTTTCATACCCAACGGATACAAACATCATACTATTTGCCGACGACGTTGCATAACCGCCAACTCCAAGGTTAACATTATCACGAACTGTTGCCTTCAGATTCAAATCAAATGTTCCCCTATCCTTCTTATAGGAAATGTAAGGAACCAAATCCGTCACTTTACCAGATGTAATTGCTTTATAATAAGCATCCTCAACATCTGGGACTTTCAAATGAAAACTATCCTTCTCTGCAAAAAGGTGATTCAGGTACTCTGTTGCACCTTTGCCGGCTCCTGTTATATTGATATTTTCAAATACCGGTTCCGGAACACGACCTTTATAGACTCCACGGCGTATTGATACTGTTTCTGGAGATACTCTACCGTCAACACGCATCTTGATAGAATCCATCTTAGCCATTGCAGTCTTATAACCCTTGTCACAAATTTCCTTAGCCTTTGGGAAATCAAGCAATCCTGTTCCTTTTAAATCAACATGAATCTTAATGCCGTCTTCCTCTGGCAAGTCATAATTTTCCTGCTGGATAATCATCGTTTCCAGTTGTGAGACAAGATTCGAGACATCAATCTTATCATGGATAGCAACATCAACGCCTATAATGATATCTGGAGCAAAATTTTCTTTCATAACATCAATAGGGAAATTATCATAAATACCTCCGTCAAACATAGGTATGCCGTCCTTATCAATTGGTTTGAACGCAACAGGGAAAGTCATTGACATACGGATTGCATCACCAAGGCTACCTGATGAAAGAACTACCTTATGCTTATTAAAGACATCTGAAGCAACGCAACGGAATGGCACAAAAAGTTTGTCAAAATCTTCGCCACAAGCCGCTGTATGCGGTGTGAAAAGTTGCAAGAATCCAACGTTCATAGGAATTGGATTAATGAAACTGCTCGGCAATATTCCGCTTGACTTTGCCGTTGAATCCCTACCTCCAATATTTATAGTCATAAATGCTGGAGTCTTTTCAGGTCTAAGGTAATAGTACGTTTTAGATTTATCTACAGTGCCTGTTGACCACATAGCAAAGTCATCTGACATTATCAAATCTACCATCTCTTCAGGGGTATATCCGGCTGCATAAAGTCCACCGACAATAGCCCCCATAGAAGTACCGGCAACATAGTCAATAGGTATACCGTTCTCCTCCAAAGCCTTGATAACGCCTATATGCGCAATTCCTTTCGCCCCGCCCCCACTAAGGACAAGACCAACCGACTGCCTCTCAGTTGCCTTAACATTAAAGCAAATCAGACAACATACGAGACAAAAAACGCTGAATATTTTAAGACGGTTCATTTATAAATGAGTCTTTAAAGCCCAAGAAATACAAAACGCCATCTATTCCTATTGTGGAAATACTCTGCCTTGCCGTTTGCTTAACTTTCGGCTTAGCGTGGAATGCAATACCCAATCCGGCAACAGTTATCATCGGCAAATCATTAGCCCCGTCGCCAACTGCTATCGTCTGTGCTATATCAACATTTTCTACCTGTGCCAACAGTTTCAAGAGTTCAGCCTTTCGCTGTCCGTCAACAATATCTCCAACGTAATGACCTGTCAACTTTCCATCTACAATCTCCAACTCATTGGCATAGACATAATCAATTCCGAATTTGTGCTTGAGGTAATTACCAAAGTATGTAAAACCTCCTGAAAGAATTGCTATCTTGTAACCTGCACGTTTCAGCACTCGCATCAATCGCTCAACACCCTCAGTAATAGGCAGGCTCTCGGCAATTTCTTTCATAACGGATTCGTCAAGACCTTTTAGCAATGCAACTCGCTCAGTAAAACTTTCCTTAAAGTCAATCTCGCCACGCATTGCTCTCTCGGTAATTGCTCTAACCTTCTCGCCTACCCCTGCGCGCTCTGCCAACTCATCAATAACCTCTGTTTCAATAAGAGTGGAATCCATATCAAAACATATCAAACGGCGACAGCGGCGGTACATCGTGTCTTGCTGAAGAGAAATATCAAATTCCAAATCATTAGCCATCTTCATGAACTCGCTCTGCATCTCCGCATAATTTTTTGGCGTTCCCCTAACGGAGAACTCAATGCATCGCTTAGACTTGTCATTTTTGCCAAGGTCTGCCAATGAAGTGCGTCCTGTCAATCTCTGTATGGCATCAATATTAAGGCCCTGACTGGCAATAACACTCGTTACCCTTGCTATCTGCTGAGCTGAAATATACCTGCCGAGAATAGTGATAACATATCTGTTCTTACCTTGTCGATTAACCCACTTTTCATAATCCTCCAACTTAACAGGAGAGAATCTAATATTAACGTCTAACTCAGAAGCCTTAAACAAAAGTTCCTTTAGAATATAACCGCTTTTCTGACTGCTTGTCTTAAACAATATACCGAGCGACAAAGTATGGTGAATATCAGCCTGACCGATATCCAAAACATCCGCCTCATATTTTGCCAACACATCTGTCAGAGCAGAAGTAACTCCCGGTTTATCCATACCGGATATATTTATCAAGATTAATTCAATATCATTATTCATACTATTCCTTTTTTATTCAAAATTACAATTTTTTATCAAGACAAGCCCATAAATCCCCAAAAAAGTTATACCAATAGCAACAAGTGCTTATATTTTCACCACAAAACCGAATCTTTGCATGCCTTTGCACTCTCCTTTTGTTATCTTTAAATAAGACAGGATGCGGTTCAGCATAACCAAACTAAAAAACTGTGTTTTTTGTTTGTCTCTGCTCTCACCTTTCACTATCTTTGTAGAAAATAATTTAAGATGAAAAAGTACGCGATTTTTCGATTTGTATGCCTTCTTATCCTTTGGATTGGGGTTTGTGTGATTCTATTAACTTCACGCAAAATTGATTTTATGGTGATATTTTCAATCATCGCTTCAGGCATAATTGTATTTGTTCCGTTATACAAAAAGTATAAACAAGGTCGCTACGACAAATAAACTAAATCTTGAATAAATTGGAAAATTCTGATAATATAAAATACGACAAACTGTCGATGATCAACAGTCCCGCTGATTTGAAAAAATTAAGAATCAACGAATTGAAGGATGTATGCTCGGAAATCAGGCAATTTATTATAAACAAATTGTCAACTCATCCGGGTCACTTTGCTTCAAGCATGGGTGCTGTGGAACTGACGGTTGCACTGCACTATGTTTTCAACACACCTTACGACCGCATCGTTTGGGACGTTGGACATCAGGCATACGCACATAAGATTCTCACCGGGAGAAAAGATGAGTTTTCAACACTGAGAACTCTTAACGGGCTTAGCGGTTTTCCGAATCCTGAAGAAAGCGAATACGACAGTTTTACAGCAGGGCACGCTTCTAACTCAATTTCCGCCGCGCTTGGCATGGCTATCGCTTCTAAAATAAAAGGGGAACTTCCTCGCAGAAACGTTATTGCAGTTATCGGCGACGCATCCATATCTGGAGGTCTCGCATTTGAAGGACTTAACAACGCAGCCGCAAGCAACAGCAACGTTATTATCGTTCTAAATGACAACGATATGTCAATCGACAGAAACGTTGGCTCGCTTAACAAGTATCTGGTAAAGATGACTACATCAAAAGGATACAACACTTTCAGATACAAGACTTATAAAACGCTAAAGAAACTGCATCTTATCGACGAGAAGCATCGCGGTGCAATACTTAGATTCAACAATAGTTTGAAATCGTTAATTTCAAAGCAACAAAATATCTTTGAAGGGCTTAATATCCGATATTTTGGTCCATACGACGGGCACGACATCGAACGAATTATACGAGTTTTCAACGATATAAAGGATATGGAAGGTCCGAAGTTGCTTCACCTTAGAACGATAAAAGGCAAAGGCTTCACTCCTGCTGAGGAAGACCCATGCACTTGGCACGCACCAGGCAAATTCGACCCGGAAACGGGAGACCTCGTGAAATCTGGCAACGACGGGCTGATGAAATATCAGGACGTATTTGGCAAAACGCTCGTTGAACTTGCAAAGAAAAACGACAAGATAACTGGTATCACAGCAGCCATGCCGACCGGTTGCTCTATGTGCTTCATGCAAAATGAATTTCCCAAACGGACATTCGACGTTGGCATTTCAGAAGAGCATGCAGTAACATTTTCTGGAGGCTTGGCAAAAGACGGAATGATGCCATTCTGTTGCATTTACTCATCATTCTTGCAGCGTGGATTCGATGAAATTATCCACGACGTTGCAATACAGAATCTTCCTGTTACTTTCTGCCTTGATAGAGCAGGTATTGTTGGCGAAGACGGAGCAACTCATCACGGAGTCTTTGACCTTAGTTATCTGCGGTTGATTCCAAATATGATTGTTGCCTCTCCAATGGACGAGCACTATCTGCGCAACTTAATGTACACAGCCCAACTGAGAGACAAAAGTCCATTTGCCATCCGTTACCCACGAGGCAAAGGTGTCCTAAAAGAATGGCATAACGAAATGCAGCAAATACCAGTTGGAAAAGGGCGAAAGGTTGTTGACGGTGAAGACATTGCTGTTATAACAATTGGTCCTATCGGAAATGAGGCTCTTAAGGCAATCGAAAAAGTTGCAGAGAAAGGTATAAAAGCAGCTTTGTTTGACATGATATTCCTAAAGCCCCTCGACTGTGACTTACTTGAAAGCATTTGCAAGAAATATGACAAAATAATAACCGTTGAGGACGGTACTCTAATTGGAGGATTAGGAACTGCAGTTACGGAATGGATTAATGATAACGGATATAAGGTTAAAATAACCCGTCTCGGAATTCCTGACAAATTTATAAAGCAGGGAACTGTTCAGCAACTTTATTCAATTTGCGGTATTGATGCAGACAGCATTTCTAAATCGATAACAAAAATGGTAAAAGGAGAATAAAATGAAGATTATAATCGCCGGAGCCGGAGAAGTTGGCACACACCTCGCCAAATTGCTATCAAAGGAAGGACAAGATGTTATATTAATAGACCCTGACGAAACAAAACTGCAAGTAGTTGACTCTAACTACAACCTAATGACAATTGCAGGAAGCCCAACCACTTTCAATCTTCTGAAAGAGGCAAACGTAAAAGATGCGGACTTATATATTGCTGTTACACCTTTTGAGACAAGAAATATCGTTTCTTGCTCTATGGCGAAAGGGTTAGGAGCCAAAAAAACCGTTGCCAGAATTGACAATCTTGAATTTATGAAATCGGAATACACTCCTTTCTTTAAAGATATGGGGGTTGACGACCTCATCTATCCTGAATATTTCGCTTCCCTCGAAATGATGTCAGCACTGAGCCACACTTGGGCAAGAAATTGGTTCGAACTTTACAACGGAGAACTTATTCTAATAGGAGTAAAACTTAGGGAGAATGCCAAACTCATAAACCACAAATTGAAAGATTTGGCAAGCAAAAGCCAATCTTTCCATATTTCTGCAATCCAAAGGAAGCAAGAAACAATAATTCCTCGAGGTGACGACCACCTAGAAGTAGGAGATATAGCTTACTTTACAACTCACAAAGAACTTGTTTCTGAACTTATATACGTTTGCGGGAAAAGGATTACAAATGTCAATTGAAAACTAATTTTAGGAGGTAGCAGGATTGCTGTGCAACTTGCAAATATGCTCGGGGACTCTTTCAAACTGAAAATAATCGAATCCGACAAGGAAAAATGCTTGAGACTAATTGAAAAAGTTCCAGAAAACTGTTCTATTATCAACGGTGACGGCAGAGACATTGATCTGCTTATCGAAGAAGGAATCGCAGATTATGACGCATTTATCGCTCTTACTGCAAGTTCCGAAACCAATATCCTCGCTTGCTTAAATGCCAAGGAATTTGGTGTTAGAAAAACAATTGCAGAAGTTGAAAACATCCAATTCATAGCAGAAGCGGAAAACCTGAATATCGGAACTATTATAAATAAGAAACTGCTTGCCTCAAGTAAAATTTTCCAGATACTTCTCGACTTCGACTCGTCAAATGCAAAATGCCTCGCTCTTACAGATGCTGAGGTTGCAGAACTGATTGTCAAAGAAGGCTCAAAAATCACTTCAGGCCCTGTCAAAGACTTAAAATTATCAAAAGATATGACTATTGCCGGATTGATAAGAGATGGCAAAGGTATGCTTGTTAATGGTAATACTGTTATACAATCTGGTGACCACGTTCTGATTTTCTGCCTTTCAGGTGCTCTTCACAAGGTGGAAAAATTCTTTAACTAAACATTGTCATGATTTTTAGCAACAGAATACATATCAATTTCAACATTATCTTTAGGCTGTCGGGGATGCTTCTATGCATCGAAGCCCTATTTATGTCAATTGCGTTAATTATAAGCATCATATATGACGAAAGAGATGACATAATGGGACTAATGTGGTCTTCTTTAATAACTTTTGGAACAGGTTTGCTGATGTCGTTCTTAACAAAAAACAAAAACAGCGACATGGGCAAACGTGAGGGTTTTCTTCTCACAGGAATTACCTGGCTGCTTTTTTCCATCTTTGGATCTCTGCCTTTTATTTTATGCCCTACTGGGCTGAATGTGGCATCCGCTTTCTTCGAATCGGCTTCGGGTATAACAACAACAGGGGCTTCTGTAATAACAGACGTAGAGAATTGCTCGCACGGGATTCTTATGTGGCGTGCAATTTCGCACTTTATCGGCGGTATGGGTATTATTCTCTTTACCCTTGCCGTGCTTCCTATGTTAAACAAACAAAGTGGTGTACAGTTATTCAATGCCGAAGTAACAGGCATTACTCACGACAAGGTTAGACCAAGAATCAGCCACACAGCAAAATGCCTTTGGGTTGTATATATTGCATTAATTGTTATTTGTGCAATATTGCTATGGATTGGACCAATGAATTTTTTTGATGCAATATGCCACTCCCTTTCTACAATATCTACAGGAGGATTCTCTACAAAAAACCTTAGCATTGAAGGATTCAACTCTGACTACATAAAAATTATAATGACTATTTTTATGTTTTTATCTGGCATAAATTTTGCACTACTTTTTAATTTTGCCGTTGGAAACAGAAAAGCATTGCTTAAAAATGACACTTTCAAATGGTATTCTGGAATAACGCTTCTCGGTTTTGCAATTATATTTATAGGATTGATTTCTTTCAGCAACCATACAGACATTTTAGGACTATTTATTGACACTTTATTCCAAACAGTTTCTGCAATAACATCATCTGGCTTTACTGGTTCAAACTTTACCCAATGGCACGGAATTACAATCATAACGCTACTGACTATAATGTTTGTTGGATCCTGTGCTGGTTCAACTGCAGGAGGTGCTAAAATTGACAGGTTGATGATTACGCTAAAAAATACAAAAAATGAGATTTACAGAATATTACACCCGAATACAATTATGCCAATAAGGGCGAACGGTAAAGTCATTTCCCAAGACCTTGTTACGAAAACCGGGGCATTCCTACTTATTTTTGTATGTATGATTATAGTAGGAACAACTATTCTCATCGCACAAGGATTCAAGGAATTTGATGCTCTTTTCACTACAATATCCTGCGCCAGTAACAATGGTTTGGGATATGGTGCAACAGCATCAAACTTCTCAACAATACCTGACCTAAGCAAATATATCATGTCTTTACTTATGATTATTGGACGCTTGGAAATATTTACTATTATAATTATCTTTACACGAACTTTCTGGAATAAAGAATAACTACTAAATAATTTATCTCGTGGGACTTAAAATAGACGAACAATATAATCCTGTTTTCAAAAAAGAAACAGAACATAAGCCAATTGACGATATCAACGAAGTTTCGGATGAAACGGTCAATAAAAGCAAGGTTAGAAAGAAAAAAGAAAGCAATGGCGAGAAGGAGAATAAAACGCCTTTCTTCGGACCAATAACTAAAGGTCTTATCGGTTTTGCTTTAATTCTATTTTCTTTTTTACTATTCATTGCGTGCGTTTCATACATAAAAAGCGGACCAATTGACCAAAGTCTTGTAACAACAAAAACAATTCTTGAAAATGCACAAAATAGCAATATTGCAAACAGCGGAGGCTCTTTCGGTGCTGCTTTTTCAGAAAAATTCTTTAATAGAGGGTTCGGTATAGGGACCTTCTTTATCATCACATTTATTTTTATTTTTGGAATGAAATTAATTGGATGGTATAAAAAGAATCTTCTTTCAGCATTTTTCATCTGCGCCGTTGCAACTATAACAACGTCAAGCGTTATAGGTCTCATTTTTATTAACTTTCCAATGCCGTACGCCTTGGGAGGAAGCCACGGTACTCAATTAAGCATCTTGCTGACAAACTTAACTGGTGTCTATGGTGCGCTTTTCATCAATATTTTTCTAATTGCTATCCTTGCTGTTTTATGCCTTAATCACATAAAAGGCATTTTCGCCCATTTAAAAAAATACCTTACCAAGAGAAGAGAAGAAAAAGAAAGGATTAAAAGGGAGCAAGAGGAAGAAAAAGCACAAGAAGAGCAGAAAAAGGCCGAAGAACTTGAAGAGCAAAAAGCACAAGAAACACTTAAAGAAGTGAATTTTGATGACTCAGACAATACTGTAATAAAGACACTTGACATTGAAGACGATAACGATGATTTAGAGGATGAAAAAGAAACAGAAATAGATAAAGTAAAATACATTGCTGAAAAGACTATAAAACAGGATAACAGCACTTTTACTTATGATGAAACAGGCAAAGAAATGCCTATCGAGGAAAGCAGTGAACCTGTTATAAATGTTTCAGCTGCAGCACCAATAAAACAAGCGGATAAGGTTAGTGAAAAATTATATGACCCAACAGCCGAACTGTCACGCTTCAAGACTCCTCCAACAACAATACTGAAGGAGGTAAAAAACAACACCATTAGTGTTGATATGGAAGAGCAGGATGAGAACAAAGAGCGAATAACAAACGCACTAAGCACTTACGGCATTAAAATCCGCAGTATAGAAGTATGCGTTGGTCCTACCGTCACTCTATATGAAATTGTTCCTGCTGAAGGCGTGAGAATCGCAAAAATCAAAGGTCTTGAAGATGATATTGCAATGAGTATTGCAGCCTTCGGTATCCGTATTATAGCACCTATTCCTGGAAAAGGCACTATAGGTATTGAAGTTCCCAACAGGGAAAAACAAACCGTTTCTATCCGCTCTATCATTGAATCGGAGAAGTTCCAGAATTGCAAGTATGAACTGCCTGTAGCTATGGGATGCACTATTTCTAACGACATATTCATTGCAGACCTCACAAAGATGCCACACCTGCTCGTTGCAGGTGCGACAGGTATGGGTAAGTCTGTTGGCTTAAATACGATACTTGCAAGTTTGCTTTACAAAAAGCACCCATCACAACTGAAACTTGTTATGGTTGACCCTAAAATGGTTGAATTTGGAATGTATGAGCCTCTTGTTAAGCACTATCTTGCCCAAATGGAGGATTCTAACGAGGCTATAATTACAAATATGCATAAGGCTGTGGCTACGCTTAACTCTCTTGTGCAAGAAATGGAGGACCGATTGGTTTTGCTTAACGACGCAAAGGAAAGAAACATTCAGGACTATAACAAGAAATTCATTGAAAGAAAACTAAATCCTGAGAAAGGTCACAAATTCCTGCCTTACATCGTTGTTATCATTGATGAGTTGGCTGACTTGATTATGAATATCGGCAGAAAAGAAGTTGAAACCCCTATTGCACGTATTACACAAAAGGCTCGTGCCGTTGGCATTCACATGATTTTGGCTACACAAAGACCATCAACCGACATCATTACAGGTCTTATTAAAAACAACTGCCCGAGTCGAATTGCATTCCGCGTAACACAAATGGTTGACAGCCGAACAATTCTTGACCGCTCAGGGGCTCAGCAACTAATGCCTCGAGGCGATATGCTTATAATGTATGATAATGTAATCACACGCGTTCAATGTGCATTTATCAGCACAAAGGAAGTTGAAGATATAGTATCTTTCATAAGCAAGCAACCTGGCTATGACGAACCATACATTCTCCCGCAATATATAGAGCAGAATAACGACTCTGCAGGTACTGTTTCTGGAGGCAATGCTTCTTTCGAAAGGGACCCGCTCTTTGAAGATGCAGCAGAATTTATCATAAATGGTCAAACTGCTTCTACATCTTCTCTCCAGCGAAGATACTCTATAGGTTACAACAGAGCAGGCAAAATTATGGACCAAATGGAGGCTGCCGGAATTGTAGGCCCTGCTATGGGTGGTAAGCCAAGACAAGTATTGATTGACTACACCCAACTTTCACGCATTCTAAATAACGAATAATATGAAGAAACTTTTTATCACAATAATTTGCACAATTATTTCTTTAACTTCTTTCGCCGACAATTCAACTAACATTATCAGCAAAGTTGTCAGCAACTATAAGGCTCAAAAAGGAATATCCGCTAACTACTCAATAGCGACTAACCAAGGCAACTCTAAAGGTTCTATAATTATGGAAGGTAACAAATTCCGTATGCAATCAAACGACTTGATTTGTTGGTATGATGGAAAGACGCAATGGAGTTACTCTCCCATGACAGAAGAGGTCAATATTTCTGAACCGACAAACGAAGAATTGCAAATGGTAAACCCCTACGCAATTGTAAGCAATTTTCGAAATGCTTTTAATTCCAAGCAAATAAAATCTTCAACTGCCGGCAACCACGTCGTCAGGCTTACTCCCAAAAAATCAAATTCATCTGAAATTGCAAACATAACAATAACTATAAGCCAAAAAACATATCTGCCAAACAAGATTGTTTTTGAATTGAAAGACAAGACTCAACTTATAATAATTGTTTCAAACTATAAATGCAAACAGAATTTTGCTAATTCTCAATTTACTTTTGACAGATCACTTGTTCCTGAAGGGACTCCTATTATTGATTTAAGATAACTCAACGAATTATGGAAGACATTAATACAAAATGCCTTATAATAGGCTCTGGACCTGCTGGATATACCGCAGGCATATATGCTTCTCGTGCCAACCTTGAACCTGTTCTTGCGGAAGGCTTGCAACCAGGTGGACAGTTAACAACGACTACTGAAATTGAAAACTTCCCTGGATATCCAGAAGGCATTACAGGTCCTAACATGATGGAAGAACTCAAAAAGCAAGCAGAGCGCTTCGGAACAAAGGTTATCAGCAACTCTATTACAAGCGTTGATTTTTCGTGCTATCCTCTTAAAGCAGTTACAGACGAAAATCAAACAATCTACGCTGATACCGTTATCATCGCAACTGGTGCCACTGCAAAATATCTTGGTCTTGACGATGAAAAGAAATTTGCAGGCATGGGAGTTTCTGCATGTGCCACTTGCGACGGTTTCTTCTATAGAAAAAAGGTCGTTGCCGTTGTTGGTGGAGGTGACACTGCTTGCGAAGAGGCTACATATCTTAGCCAATTGGCAAGCAAAGTTTATCTAATTGTTAGAAAAGACTACCTAAGGGCTTCAAAGGTTATGCAGGACAGAGTGTTGAATAACGATAAGATTGAAGTTCTTTTTAACACAAATACAGTTGGTCTTTTTGGAGAAAACGGAGTTGAAGGCGCACACCTTGTTAAATTCAAAGGAACAGACAAAGAGGAAAAGCTTGACATAAATATCGACGGGTTCTTCCTTGCTATCGGGCACAAGCCTAATACTGATATATTCAAAGACTTCATCGCTCTTGATGAACAAGGATACATTAAGACTAACGGAATAACAACGGCTACAAACATTCTAGGCGTTTTTGCGGCTGGCGACGTTACCGACCCTATATACCGTCAGGCTATCACTTCTGCTGGAATGGGTGCAAAAGCCGCTATCGACGCAGAGAGATTCATTGCCTCTAAAGGAGATTAATACAAATGGGACTGCGTCAAATCAAGCATTTGGCTCAGTCCATTGATTTTACAAACACTTGAGCCTTATACAGACCAAATCAGTTTTAGCCACAAACATTTAAAATAACTTATTCCAATTACAGGAATATGCAATATTCTTCTTTATGGAAATACATTTTGCTCCTTTACAAGGTCACACTGACTACTATTACAGAAAGTTCTATTCTGATATTTACGATGGAATAGACTGCTTCTACACCCCTTTTATTCGCCTTGAAAAGGGAGAACCGCGAAAACAAGACATTGACAGACTTAGAAAATCTGCAGACGATGGCATAAACATTGTTCCTCAAATAATTTTTGGCTCCACAAAAGAGTTCAACACTCTAACAACCGCTATAAAGGATTTGGGATTTAACAGAATAGACCTGAATCTTGGCTGCCCTTACCCTATGCAAACAAGCAAACACCGCGGTGCCGCACTTATCAACAATATACAAGTAATGGAGGCAGTAGCAGATATCATAAACAAAGATAAAGAAACTTCATACTCAATAAAAATGAGGCTCGGATTGAAAGAGCCTGAAGAATGGACATCGCTAATGCCCGTTCTGAACAGTATGAAACTGGAGCACCTGACAATACACCCTCGTATTGGCAAACAAATGTATTCAGGCGAAATAAATGAAGAGCAGTTCAAACTAATAATCAAAGAATCAAATAATCCTATTATATGGAATGGTGATATACTCAACATCGAGGATATCAAACGCATTCAGCAAGAATATCCTCAAATAAAAGGGATTATGATAGGCAGAGGACTCCTTGCACGCCCTTCTCTTGCTATAGAATGGAAATCTGGAGAGGAATGGACTAAAAAGGAAAGATTGCAAAAAATTATCCAATTCCACTCCCTACTGTTCGAAACATACGAGAACACCCTTTGCGGTCAAACTCAAATTCTACAGAAAATTAAACCTTTTTGGGAATACCTCGAAGATGAAATAGGAAGAAAGGCTCACAAGGCTATAAAAAAAGCAATCAATACCGACAAATATCGCGCGGCTTTAAGACTTATAGAATTATAGACCTCATTTTTATAAATAAAAATCACAAAATACCGCCAGGTTACAGATTGTAAGCATGGCGGTATTTTTATTATATTTACAGCCATTAAACAAGCAAAACTACACATATATTTCACCATCAAACTACGAATTGTAACCATTAAAATTAGCCCCAAATAGAACAATTTCACACTAATATTCACCTATTTACCCTATTTAATATGTTTTAAACCTTAAATTATTGCACATTTTCCATATACAGTGTAATTTTGCACGCAATTTAAAAACAAGCAAAGTAACAAACTGAAAGTTAATTATGAAAATCATTTGGTCTATACAATCGTTTAACTTTATAAACGTTCCATAACCGCACTTTTTCAGTGTGATAGGTTTGTATTGTATAAATTAAAAATTCTAACTTTTATATGTTTACTTTCATTCTCGTAATGGCTTCTGGCATTATTATAGGTTACATTTTACGCAATAGGTCAAAAATACACAAAGTTGAACTCCTAATCCATACAACAATTAGGATTATGCTATTCCTCCTTGGCTTATCAATCGGGCTAAACAAACTAATTATTAGCAATTGGAGTTATTTCTGCGGTCAAGCAGTAGTCATTTCCTCACTTAGCATATTTGGAAGCCTTATTGCCTCTCTTATAGTTTATAAAGTATTTTTCAAAAAAAGAATGTAATTATGATCAGTAGCCTTATAACTTTATTATTCTTCCTGCTCGGATGTGCAGCAGGTGCGCTTGACTGGATTGATTTTGACGCTCACCAGGTTTCTGTATATGTTCTTTACTTCCTAATGCTTATACTTGGTATAAACATCGGTTGCAACCGAGATCCTAAAGAACTGAAGGCAACATTCAAACCACAAAACCTATTAATTCCATTGGCAACTATTATAGGAACATTGATTTTCTCTGCAATTGGAGCATTCTTCCTTAGCCAATGGACTGTATATGACTGCATGGCTGTTGGTAGCGGACTCTCATACTATTCTGTATCTTCAATACTTATTACAGAACTAAAGTCAGCTTCATTAGGCGTACAAGTTGCAACAGAATTAGGTACAATTGCTCTATTAGCAAATATCTTCCGCGAAATGACAGCACTCATCGGTGCTCCTATATTCAGGAGATACTTTGGATATTTCGCACCTATCTCTGCAGCTGGAATTGCTTCCGCCGACGTTTCACTGTCAGCGATAGCACGATATTCTGGAAAAGACGCAATCCCTCTTGCCGTAATACACGGAGTGCTTATAGAACTATGCGTTCCTTTTTTCGTATCAATCTTCTGCAAAATGTAATTAATACAAAAATAAATCTTAAAGTGGCTGTATCAAATATTTCTTGGTGCAGTCATTTTTTTACCAGTTTAAATCATAATAGGTGATCACCTTGTTAAATACTGTTAAATATGTCATTTTTTGCCAATTTGAGTAGTGCTGCTGGTTTTAAAAAAAGACTGCTGATAAATGCGAAAATTCCCGAAAAAGAGCCTTAAAAAGGGGGTTTTTAGACCTAAAACCACGCAAAAACGAGAAAAATCATTTTTTTTTGCGATTTACTCAAAAAAAGTTTGGAAAAAATTTGCCAATTAAAAAAATTGCCCTACCTTTGCAAACGTTTTCGGAACACAACTAACAAACGAAAACAAAACGGAAATGACTCCGTAGCTCAGTTGGTAGAGCAAATGACTCTTAATCATTGGGTCGAGGGTTCGAGTCCCTCCGGGGTCACTAAGAAGTCACAAACTTACGTTTGTGACTTCTTTATTTATAAACACGCTAAAGATTATTTTTGGAGTCAGCAGATTTTAAAGAGGTTCAGTAGATTTTACGAGTCAGTAGATTTTACGAGTCAGTAGATTTTTAGTGTGGATAACCATATAATTTAGCAATGCGGAAAAGGTGGTCCGAATATTTAAGTGAAGATTTGCACATAACGTGGCAATCAGCAAAATAAATACCTCTAATATAAAATAAGATATTTCCACTTTATGCAACTCACATCACTAAAGTCAAAAAGATAATAACGAGTCATATCTTACCTGCAAATATCTATTTGCCTACCCGTATGTTTCTCCGCAATGCCGGTATTCCTCTGAACAAATGTATAATACCAGTTACAGCCATTCCTACCCCAAAATAAAAATGCCACAAACCGAGATAAGGAATCTTTACAGGCAACAGTAATTTCATTGCACCTGTCAATATAGCTGCAAGGCAAAAGAAAACAAGCAAACAAGTATTCACATAAAAAAATACCTTCTTTGCTTTTAATGCCGAAAGTACCGCCTTAAACTGCTTCCAATGGATCAAGAACAATACAGCCATTCCATAACCTAAAACCCAATGGATAACCTTTAGAACACTACGAGGCTGAACAACTATACCCAAAAATTTCAAGTAAATTAAAATACCAGATACCAGAGTTAATGAAAAAAGGATTAATAAAGCAATCCCAACATTCTTTTTTGCTTTCATTGATTAAAATTTAAGTTACTAACAAGGTTGTAACAACACTCTCTAAATTTCAGTTGTACAGAACCTGAATCACAACCTTTTTTACAAAAATACAAATTAAAACCGAAAATAAAATAAATATCTCTCAAAGAATTTCTCTGGCAATCCAAGCACATGCTTCCGCATCTGCCAAGGCATGGTGATGATTGTTCAAACAATATCCACATACTGCTGCAACAGTGTGAAGCTTATGGTCTGCCAATCCAGGCAAAGCCTTACGAGAAGCCGATAGAGTGTCATAAAACACATAATCGGGATAATCCATTTGATAAACGCGAAACACAGCCTTAAGGCAACTTTCATCAAATGTCCGATTATGGGCAACCAAAGGCAAGCCCTCAATCAGGGGCTCTATCTGCTTCCAAACTTCAGGAAAGACAGGAGCATTTTCAGTATCAATACTTGTTAGACCATGCACTTCAGTACATTTATAAAAATAATAATTAGGTTCCGGGGTAATCAACGAATAAAAAGAATCTATAATTTCCCCACCCCGAACGACAACAACACCAACTGAGCACACTGATGAACGATACTGATTTGCTGTTTCAAAATCTATTGCTGCAAAATCTTCCATAAAGCATTTTCCTATTCTATAACTAATCAGATATTATATAATAATCAAATGTAACAAATAAATTCGGAATAATGCGTATTCAAATGCTCAATTCGCCGTTTGTCGATATTAAAAACATCAGACTGCTTTACTTACACTAAGTTTTAGTCCACCTCCCATTATGAACCTTTCATTCCATAAATTTCTGCGAAAATGCAAGCATTAAAACTTTTAATTAATACTTATTTCGGGAGCCAATCTATGATAGTTTTTTCGTCTGCTCAATTTAGCAATTTTCCCTATTTCATGTTTAAATCAAGATAAGATAGCTTTAATTAAATAACACTACTACCGATTGGACTACACCTAAGGTTACAAAAGAGATGATTGCCTTATATTTCCATGTGTAACTTCCTATAAAAGTATTGATTAACCTCGGTAACAAGTCCATACATATTGGACAACCAATATATATTACATTATAACAAAATATGACCAACTACTTTCAGTCCAAAGCTGGGCGTGCTTGAGTACTGTCCATTTCAACGGAACTACGAAACTTATTGTTCCACCAATCATGGTCTGCTTTACTTTTTTATTCATAAAGATTTTTTTTTAGATTATCATATTCCTCATCAATAACAGGTTCAAGCCATTCGTTGGAAGCGTTTTCTCCAGGAATCTCAAAGGCAAGATGGGCAAACCAACTGTCCGCAGACGCACCATGCCAATGCTTTACATTAGCTGGTATATGTATGACTGTTCCAGGTAGTATTTCTACGGCAGGTTTCCCTTGTTCTTGGTACCACCCTCGCCCTGCAACACATATAAGCATCTGCCCTCCTCCTTTTGTTGCTCTGTGAATGTGCCAGTTATTGCGACAGCGTGGTTCAAAGGTAATGTTGAAAATCTTAACTTGCTCTGTGGATATAGGAGCAAGGTAACTATTCCCGACAAAATACTTTGCGTATGCGGTATTCGGTTCGCCGATAGGAAAAATCATTTTGCGCTGGAAAGCCACTTTCGCATCCTCACCGGTAGAATCTTCCGCCCATACATTTTTGGCAAGGTTGAAGGCTGCCCAAGCCTTCGGCCATCCGGCATAAAAACTTATATGAGTGATAATTTCGGATATTTCAGTCCGAGTAATACCATATTTTTTTGCTGCCTGAAGATGATAAATCAACGAATTATCAGTAATGCCCTGACTAATCAGAGAGGTTAAAGTAACCAAACTTCTATCGCGTAAACTAAGCAAGTCATTTCTGCTCCACACTTCACCAAATAACACGTCATCATTAAGTTCTGCAAATTTAGGTGCAAAATCTCCTAACTGAACTCGTCCAGCATTTTGAACAATCTTTTCCTGTGCCATAATATTATGAGTAAAAAATATAATTATAACCACCAAAATTATTCTAAAAACATATTTCATTTTAAAGATATTTTCTTAATTTCTAACCATATATAAAGGAACTCGCATGCTAATATTCAAATCATTTTGGCTAATCCAGCAACTATCTTTTAACTATCGCATACAGGTTCATTCATATAGCGTGCAATAATGTCAAAAATAATACACTCTGTATTTCAATTAAGTTAATTTTTATCTTTAATATATCTGATAAACCGTGCCGGAACACCACCGACAACAGCATTTGCCTCAACATCTTTTGTTACAACCGCACCTGCCGCCACTACCGCATTGTCGCCAATGGTTACACCTTGCAAGATGGTGGAATTGGAGCCTACCCATACATTCTTTCCCAATCGGATAGGAGCAGGGTAAGTTGTTTTGCGATCTTCAGGGACAAGTCCATGGTTCAGTGTTGCGAACACTACATTATGCCCGATTTGGCATCCATCACCGATAGTTATGCCACCGTGGTCTTGGAAGTGGCAACACGCATTGATAAAAACATTCTCACCAACTGTAATATTCTTGCCGAAATCAGCATATAACGGAGGAAAGACCCTTAGAGATTCAGGCACCGGATAACCAAACAGTTCAGACAACAGGCAACGCACTTCTTCCTGTATATGATAAGCCGAATTTAGTTTAAAGGTAACTCGGCGAGCAGCATTGCTCATCTCATCCATAAATAAATGGACCTCATCAGTATCAAGGGCTTTTCTTGTTTTTACAAATCTCTTAAATTCTTCTATATCCATAATATTCCTTCTATTCTTGATTTATCACTAAAAAAACTCAATCCATTAAAATTACTAATAAAAGGCTAAAT
>Freddie_p1__coassemble_1181_pt1 | contig 15251 bp, 10 predicted proteins | sample Freddie_p1__metabat2_high_PE_008 | metagenome-assembled genome bin Freddie_p1
CTTTAAAGAATGCTGGATCATATAATCCAACCTTGCATTCTTTTTCAGCCAATACTGTTTCACTAACACTGCAACCACGCTTTATGTTTTTCTTATACCAACGAACTAAAGTCCGTATAACAAGTTCTCTACTGTCAAAGTCCCAAACAGAAAACCCTAAAACAGGATAAATCATAAAACGGTCTGAAATATGCTTCCGATAACAAATCAAAGCCACTCCATTATACATAATTGTTTTGTCTCCTATGCTGTCTTCTGTGCATACAGGATTTTCAGCAATACAAGCATAGGCAAAGGCAAATAATTTATCTCGGCTATAAATAATGCTATCAACATAAACCTCAATACAATCTTTTGTCTTGACCGGACATGCAACAAATTTATTCTTCGTATGATTTCTTCGGACTGCATTCATAAAAAATGCACCAGAAGGGTCAACGTCAGAATAAGGATGATATTTTAAAAGACTGTCTATTGGAACGCCTTCGTCACGATTCTTTCTAAACATTCTATAGTACTCTATATTTTCTTTGTACGCTTCAGAAATCTGCTCCATATCTCTTAACTGCAAAGAATCCTTATACTGCTCAAAATTAAAAAGACTCTCGAATTTAATCGCAATCTTATCAGATAGTTCACATGCAGTTAGCCCTAAAATTAGCATTAAACACAGAATGGGTATTGTTTTATTTTTTCGTACCATAATTATATGTTATTAATTGTTAATAATTATTGCATCTAAATTGTTTATATTACTTTTCTTTATTCTTTATATAAATAATAGCATTCTTTATGTCTTCCTTAAATGTTTTTATTGTATGCTCTCTAAGTCCTACATTAATAAATTCCTTATCATTTACAATTATATCTTTTCTTGTAACCTGATTATAAGCACCATCAATTTCCAATGTACCTGCTACAATATCATACATGTGGGAAACTGAAAGAGTTTCAACTCCTTTCAATGCAGTTTGTTGCCTTGGTTGAAATGGGGCTAAATCTATTTCAAATTCAATTAAATTTTCTATACTGATATCATTGTCTTTAGCATATTGTAGAATGCCTTTTGCATAACCTTTTCCATAAGCCGCACCCATGCTATGCGTTATTATTTTAATTTTCCCCTTATTTTGTTTTACCAATTCAATTAATTTAGAGGCACTCGTATATCCACAATCAAAACCCGCTTGAATTCTATTTGAGGCCATTAAATTACTGCCTTTTTTAAACAGACTGGATTTACCCCCATAAGAACCATCGATATAGATGGCATTCATATCTCCTGTTTCTTCCATAGCAATATCATCAACAACGTCCCAATATTCAGCAGAACCACCATCTCCAAAATGCATTCCATTAATAAAGATAATGACTTTTCCCGTTTTATCAACGTATTTGAGCGGGTTTGCGGCGCACCAGAGGTAGGGTGAGAGGTGGGTGTATTTTTCGGCGAGGGGGTCGATTGTCGTTGTGCGGCCGATTATGGGGTCGTACATGCGTGCGTGGCTGTCGTAGAGGTCGAGACCGTTCTCGCGGTCAAGTTCCTTGCCTCCGTACTTGTACGGCTGAACGCCCATGCTTCCGCTGCCCATCAGACCTCCGTAAGGATAGTAACTGCTGGTTTTCATAAGCATTGGTTTTATCTCCCTCAAATATAATTATTTAATTTTAAAAAAGCAAGAGAAAAATATAGATATTTTTCAAAAAATTTTGATACTGTTTTTTAGGAATATACGATATTGAATTATTGAAAACTTACTGTCGTAATACTTACGGCTATAAGTATTTGTTATTTATTGAGTTTGTGGTGTTTATGGAAAATTTATAGCGTTCCTTGCTCTATTCGGATGCAGATACGCTCAATCATTGCATCATCAGGGTCTTTGTCTGGCTTCCAGTCTGCTTTCAGGCTTACTCCGAAGAGTTTTCCGAATGCTTGCCAGAATGTGGCGCGGAAACCGCCTAAGAATGCTTTGATAATTCCGTATGTAGGCTGGTTGGTTTCGCGGTAAATCAGTTTTACAAGTATTCTTGCCTGCCGTCTGGAAAAGCGTTTCAGTTCAGGTTTGTATTGCTTGAATAGGGCGTCTTCCATTGCTTTCAAGTGGTCTTCGCGTTCTTCTTTAGTGGGCAGTGTTTCGATATATTCGTAAGTTTCAATAAGCGTAGCCGCAATAAGTTTAGCGTATGGCAGAGCCTTTTTAACGTCGCGAACAGTTCGCCAATAGAATTCTTCCTGCTTCTTGTTTTTGAATTTCTCTTCAGGAAAGCAGGTAATAGGGTTTAGCACAAGCATCAGAGTGCTGTCGCCATCTTCAACAGTATGGAAATAGTAGTACCCTTTATACGTTTTATTTTGAACGTTAGGCAGTTCGCTTGCTTCTTCCTGAGATAAAGCAGGAAAGATAAGGCAGAAAAACAGTATAAAGGTTAAAAATTTCATTTATTAGCCTCAATCTGGGTGTTGTTAGCCTTGTGTTCCGGAGAATTGCGGGAGTTGAGCCATGCAAGAACGATGCTCATTGCAAGTATAAACGCAATGATTGACAGGTAAATAGCGTTGCTTGAGCGTTTCTCTATGGCAAGTCTCAGTTCCTGAATGTCGTGAAATCTCTTTTTGGGATTACTGTCGGTACACTTGTCGGCAATATGCTTCAGCAAAGAGTTCTTGCCTGGGCAAGCAGCGATAACTTCCTTTAGGATAAGTCCGTAGTTATATATGTCATCCATAACGTCCTGCTTTCCAAGTGTATTTTTTTGGTCAAAGCCAACGTCAATAAGTTTTATGTTTTTGGCTTCTTCTGTAATCATAATCATTTCCGGCCGCAACGGTCTGTGAACTATATGGTTTTCCTGAATGTATCCTAACGCTGCTGGAAGTTGGTTTTTTATCTTTGATAGCAAGTCGGGCGTAATCGCTTTTTTGTCTATTATTTCTCTAAGCGATTCTCCATAAACGTTATCAGTGATAATACACATGCCAAGACCTTCGATATACTCAAGGTCATTAATCATAACGATATTAGGGTGGGCAAGATTATACCTTACGTCGAATTCCTTTTCAAGCATTACCTGGTATTCACGCTTTTCCGCATATTCAGGTTTAAGGCATTTGAGCATAACCCATTTACCGTATTTTTTGACACGATATACTTGGTAAAATTCCTCTTCCCATTCAGGAAGGAGAGTCAGTTCGCTCCATTTGTTTCCGTTATCAGACATAATCGTTATATTTTGACATATTATAATCTGCAAATATAATACTTAGTATATCCTAATAAAAGCGTTTATGTCGTTTTTTGCTTTTTTTCATTTATTATCTCGTACAATGCAAAGATACTCAGGCCGATAATTGGTCTATTGCAGTATGCTTTTTGTAAAGAGATTAATAATTTGCTAACTTAGTGCTTTGTTTGCAATAATTTAAGCAGTTGGTCGTTATAATCACATGGCAAATATGTACGATAATAGGCGAGTGTGGAAATGGGCTTTTCTGTTCATTTCGCTTGCTCTTGTAGCGTTTTTCTTATATGTTTCGAATAATCTTGTTGAGGATATGTCGAAGCAAGAAAGGGCAAGAATGGAAATTTGGGCAAAGGCTACTCAGAAACTTGCTTCTGCACCAGTGTATGGTGACGGGGAAAGCCAGGAAGCAATGGTTGCTTTTTCAGAAAATATAGACTTCCTTTTGAGTATAATTGAGGATAACAGGAATATTCCCGTTATGCTTGTTGATGAAAATGATAATATACTGCAATACAGAAACTTTAAGTTACCGGAACCGATTGACAGTATTTCACCATATAAGTTGACAGACGTAAATAAGGCTTTTCTTGCTGAGAAATTGCAAGAATTGAAGCATTCAAATAACCATATTGAGATTAATATTGATGAAAATACAGTTCAGCATCTTTATTATGAAGATTCTACGCTTCTGAAGCGTATTCTTTTCTATCCGAATATTCAGCTGGCTGTTATGGTCGTTTTTGTATTAATCGTTTATTTTGCGGTTGTTACGACAAAAAAGGCTGAGCAGAATAAGGTATGGGTAGGTCTTTCTAAAGAAACAGCACATCAGTTGGGAACGCCGATTTCCTCTCTGATGGCGTGGGTGCAATATCTGGATGCTCTTGGAACGGATAAGGAAATTCTTGACGATATGGACAAGGACGTTACCCGTTTGAGCACTATAGCAGACCGGTTCTCAAAGATTGGCTCCAAGCCAGAAATGGAGTTGTCATTTATCTGTGATGCCGTTGTAAAGAGTCTTGATTATATGAAAGCGAGAATTTCCAAAAATGTTGACCTGACAATAACAACGCCGATTGATGATAAGGGTGTAAACCTCTGCCTTTCTCTATTTGAATGGGTTATGGAAAATCTTGCCAAGAATGCAGTTGACGCAATGCAGGGTAGGGGAAGCCTTAGTGTTAATATAAGCTATGAAGGTCAAACTGTATGCATTGATGTTACTGATACAGGTAAAGGATTGTCTCGCAAGAACTTTAAGACTGTATTCAATCCTGGCTTTACAACAAAGAGTCGTGGTTGGGGCTTGGGTCTGACACTTGCAAAAAGGATTATTGAAGAATACCATGGTGGAAAAATATATGTAAAATCTTCGGAAATCAATGTTGGTACGACCTTCCGCATAGAATTGCCAATGGTAAAGGAATAGCAGGTGGTGCTACTCCGTTGACTATTAGTTTATTCTGTGTTATAACTATTATGTGTTTCACATAATCCGCCTTGTTTTGCGGCGAAATTTCACACTATTCTCCGTTTTTTTTCTGAATTTCACATTATCCGCATTTTATGGTTGGTTTCTGGAATATTGTTTGGGGATTTTGTTTAGGAGCAGTCTGGTTCTACAGGTATATGATTTCAAATAGGTATAAAAGAAAAAAGTTCGCTATTGCGAACTTTGTTTCTTTGTTGCTATTAAAAGCAACAGTTTACAAACCTAACATAAAACCATTATAGAAGAAATATTACCGCATTTCACAACGAGATAATATTTTATAAAATATCTAATACTCCATAATATATCGTAGTGTTTAACCATTATTTCTTTGTCAATTGAAAGCATCTCTTTGCTTTCGACATTGCAAAGGTATAACGAAAAAAACACGGTTGTATGCCTATATTAATAAATATATAAATTATTATTGGTGTTATATAATATTATTATATTGAATATCAACAAGATGATGTTATATAAGTTGATTTGAAATATAAACAAATATATTATTCTATAACACCGATTTTCATAATATTTTCTTCAAAATTGGCTCTGTCAATTGCTTTATTTTTTATTTTATTTCTGTAAGTGTAAATTGTATTGACTGAATATTTTAAAAATTCAGCAATTTTTGTACTATCAAAAATACCGAGCCTGATTAGTGCGTATATTCTTAATTCAGTGTTTAGAGAGCCAGGAGTTTCAATGTTGTATCTTTCTTCAGGGCGAAGAAGCTGGTTGACATCGTCAATAAAAGTTGTGTATATTTTTAAGAAAGCGAGGTCGAATGCTTGGTAAAATTCGCGATGCTGCTCATCGGAGAATCTAGAGGATTTAGTCATTTTGATAAGGTCGTCGACTTGCCCCAGTGATAATTTTCTGTTAACCATCTTATTGAAAGAGTCAAGTCTTTTCATATATACAGAGCATAATTCAAGAAATTGTCCCATATATTCATCTTTGGTTGCATTTGCGTCGTGCAATTTTTTGCGTGCATTCGAAAGTTTGTGCATTTGTTTTATAAGGAAGAAGACAGCGAGAACGAGCCCTAAAACGAGGAGAGAAACCATAAGCATATAACCAATAAGCATTCTTTCATGAGACCTAAGTTCCTTCTGGTGAGCATCTTCTATAACAGGAAGCATTCGAGATGCGTTATACACTCTGACCTGAGCGTTGCAGAATGCAGCATCTTCGATTGCGGCAAGGATATATTTATATGCTGAGTCTATTTCACCCAAATTATATAAAAGTATTGCAAGTTCGTAGATTGATTGGTTTTCCTTGACAGAGCAGCGTATATCAGCGATTGCCGACTGTGCATAATATCTTATGCACTCTTCGAGATGACCTTCTGAATGGTAGATATTTGCAATTATTGCCGCAGTAATGGCATATTCATTGCTTTTTTTGTCAAGTTTAGTAAGCAGTTCTCGAAGGATGATTTTAGCCTTGTCCTTTTTTCCTTTTGTGAAAAGTTCTTCAGCCTCATAGAGATCGCGTGTTATAGAGCCAATAGGCAGGCTGTTAATCCATAAGCGTCTGTATTTGTCGGTTTTGGCTTTATATTTTTCGAAGTATGGATTTCCGTTTTCTGTGGCATTTAGAGCGAAAGAATAGAGTCTGTATCCACATTCAAAATACTTTGGTTTTAATTTAATATCCAGAAGCAGAGTGTCAATAGCGTGGAAATCAGCGAGAGCCTCTGCAAAATATCCAGAGATGGTTTCAGGTCTGATTTTCTCAAGTATAACATTGTAAGCGGCAGTTGAGTCGCCGTTTTCTCGGCATATTGTAAGAGATTTGTTATAGTAGTAAACGGCTGAGTCTGACATAAATATGGTATATTCTCTACCAATAGCATTCATAAACTCAACTTTTTTTTGCCAGTCGTTTTGTTGAGATAGTGTGTATTTTAAATCCTCGATGGTTTTTAATTTCTCAGCATCTATTTTTTGTTTGTTCTCAGTTAGGCTGTTGAGTTCTTTTAGTTCTTGTATGTTAGTGTAATCTGCAAATGTTAGTAAGGTCGTTACTAAACATAGAATAATCCCCAAAAATCTCATAAAAATATAAATTATATTTTTGCTATTTATTTACAGTACAAATGTATAGATATATTTGAATATAAACAAGATATTTTAATAATCATTCTATTATTAAAGTTCGTTTTTAGTAATTCAAGGTTTTAGATTCATATAAAGTTAGTAAAATATATTTAAGTACAAAGGTTGTTTGTCTTGATTTGAACTGTTTGTTTTTAAAGCAATTTAAACCTGTGTGTCTTGCAACTGCATTTCTAATATGTTAGCAATGAGGTGTGCATAATTGCTAACTGCTTCGTTACTTTCGAAATTCGGATTCGCTCATTTACTATTAGTAAATTCCCGTCGGGCTTATTCTCAGTGCTTTGCATTTTGTCAATTATAACGCACCAAAAATGGGGTTGTATCAAAAATTTATTTTGACACAACCCCATTTTTGTATTCCGATTATTTTTCTATTGCATTTTTTAGGGCTTCTAATGCTTTTATCAAGTTTGCTTTGGGGCATGCTATGTTTAATCTCATAAAACCGCTGCCTTCTTTTCCAAACATTTCGCCGTTGTTTAATGCAAGTTTCGCTTTGTTTACAAACAAGTCATTAAGTTCCTTATTGTTTAGTCCTAAACCGTGGCAGTCAAGCCAGATTAAGAAAGATGCTTCCGGTCTTATTGGTTTTATTTGCGGTATGTTTGCTGATAAATATTCTTCTACGAATATGATGTTTTGTTCGAGGTAACAAATTAGGTCATTTAGCCAGTATTCACCTTTGTCGTATGCTGCTTTTGTAGCGTCAACAGCAGGTAAAGTTGGTTCACTGAACTCGTTAACTTCCATCCATTCAAAGAAATCTTTTCTTATTTGAGGATTTTTTATAACACACCAAGAACTGACCAGTCCAGGAATGTTGAAAGTTTTAGAAGGGGCACCTAATGATATGCCGCATTTTTCAGCGTTGCCGCCAATTGATAGGAAAGGTGTGTATTTGTTGCCAAATAGTTCAATGTCAGCATGGATTTCATCGCTTACGACTATAACTCCGTTATTATAACAAATTTCTGCAACCTTTTCTAAATCCTCCTTAGACCAAACCCTTCCCCCTGGATTATGGGGGTTGCATAGAATCATCAATTTGGGTTTCTCGCTCTTTATTTTACTTTCGAGGTCTTTGAAATCCATTGATATTTTTCCCTCATTATAAATCAACGGGTTGTTAACAACTATCCTGCCGTTGCCTCTTGTTACATTTGCGAAAGGGTGATATACAGGTGGTTGTATTAGAATTTTGTCGCCTTTGTTGGTGAAGAAGTTTACAATATACGCAATACCTCTAACAATTCCAGGCATGAAGCATATTTCTTCTCTGTTAATCATCAATCCATGTCTTCGTTTGCACCATTTTAAGATAGATTCCCAATAAGAATCTGGTACAAATTCGTATCCAAAGATAGGGTGATTTACTCGTGCTTTTATTGCATTGGAAATTTCAGGGCAAATAGCAAAGTCCATATCTGCTACCCATAGTGGATTAAGGTCGTCTCTGCCGAACTTTTCGGAAAGGGCATCATATTTCATTGAATTTGTACCCTTCCTTTCAATTATTTCATCAAAAACCATACTTGTAGTTTTATATAGTATAAACTTAAAGATATTATAATTATCAGATAGTCAAATATAATGTCAATCAAGAAATGGTATAGTTAGGTATGTTTGATTAAAAAACATTTTCCAAGTTGCATTTCTGGTCATTTTATTTATAAACCTAACTAACATTTCCTATATAATGCAAATATAGTGAAAGGTAGATTCAGAAAAAATAAAAAGGTAAAGAATTTTGAAATATATATCGTTATTCATGTTTTAATGAATAGTTAAACTCAAGAGTTTATTATATATATAAGGTTGTTGATAGTACTTTTTGGGCAAAAAGTAGAAGATGTTATAAGTAAAAGGTTTAACTTTGCATCAATTAATTCAAACAAAAAGAAATTCTCAGCGTTTAATTAATTGTATTAAAATAATCGTTATGGATGCGAAAGTTATAAGTTCAGAAGAACGTTCACGGTGTGCTAAAAAAGTTACCTGGGTTGGCTTTATAGTAAACGTCATCCTATCACTGTTAAAAATAATTTCCGGAATAATAGGTCATTCTGGAGCAATGATAGCCGACGGAATTCATTCAATATCAGATTTTGTTACAGATGTAATAGTTCTTGTCTTTATAGGAGTATCAAGCCGCGGAGAGAATGAGAAATACCAGTATGGTCATGGAAAGTTTGAAACATTTGCTACAATGCTTATCAGTTTTGCGTTGCTTGCCGTTGCCGTAGGGCTCTTTATTTCAAGTGCCGAAGCAATATGGATGGCGATAAATGGAGCAATTTTGCCAAAGCCAGGAATAATAGCGTTTGTTATGGCGATAATTTCCATAATATCAAAGGAATGGCTGTTTCAGTACACAAAAAAAACAGGAGAGAAAATTCACAGTATGGCGTTGATAGCCAATGCTTGGCATCACCGCAGTGACGCTTTTTCAAGTATCGCCGTTTTAATAGGTATTGGTTGTGCAATTTTCTTGGGTGAAGGTTGGCGAATTCTCGATCCGATAGCCGCACTTATTGTGAGTGTCTTTATAGCGATAGTATCATTGCGTATCGGGCTTCCTTCTATTAATGAATTGCTTGAAGTGTCTCTTCCAGAAAGCGTTAATAAAGAAATTAGTGAAGTAATATCTGGAGTAGAGGGTGTGAAGACATTCCATCGACTTCGAACACGGAAGAACGGCAGTACGGTTGTTATGGGTTTTCATATTAAGGTTGACCCCAAAATGACAATTGTAGAAGCCCATGAAGTGGCCAATAATACAGAGAAAGCATTGCGAAGTAAATTTGGTGCTGGCACTATAATTAATATTCATATAGAACCATATTACGATAGAGATGTTCCAAAACCTGAATAGAGAGCATTTTAACAGCCTTTAAGGGCATAAATGGCTATTATATCGGTTAAAGGCTTTATCTTTGTAAGTTGAATAGAAATAAATCAGACAGTGCGGACCTAACAATCAGACGCTGAAAGCATTTGATAAAGGATATGCCTGTTATTTTCAATATTAATCTTAATGAAAAAATACAATTTAATCAACAACTCGCTCGGATGGCTGATGTTTCTGGTAGCAGCAGTAACATATCTGCTAACAATGGAACCTACAGCGAGTTTCTGGGATTGTGGAGAATTTACTGCACAAGGATACAAACTTGAAGTAGGGCACCCGCCCGGCAACCCGATTTACATGCTTGCGGCACGCTTTTTTGCAAATTTTGCAAGTAGCCCGTCAACGGTTTCAGTGTGTGTCAATACAATGTCAGCACTTTTGAGTGCCGGCACAATCTTGTTGCTATTCTGGACTATAACTCATCTTGTTAAAAGGTTGATTGTTAAAGATGAAGAAGACACAATCAGTTGGCAAAAGATGGCGGTAATCATGGGTAGCGGCGTCGTTGGTGCATTGGCTTATACTTGGAGCGATACATTCTGGTTCAGCGCTGCTGAAGCGGAAGTGTATGCATTCTCATCTTTCTGTACAGCCCTTACTTTCTGGCTGATATTGAAATGGGAATCGCGTTGCGACAATCCAAATTCCGACAGGTATCTAATAGCAATAGCCTATACTATAGGCGTTTCTGTTGCAGTTCACTTGCTTAACTTGCTTTGTATTCCTGCTATTGTGTTGGTTATCTATTACCGCAAGTTTAAGAATACTAATGCAAAAGGTTCGTTGATTGCTCTTGCCGTATCGTTTGTTATTGTTGGTTTGATTCTATTTGGACTTGTTCCGGGTTTTGTTGAGATAGCACAATATTTTGAATTGCTGTTTGTTAATGACTTTGGATTAAGTTTTAATAGTGGAGTTATAATATATACAGCCATCTTGACAGGCGTTCTTGCATGGGCTATTTATGAAATGGCAAAGGGCAAGAGTCAGGCGAGAATGAAATTATCATTCTTATTTGCCATAACTGCATCAGGCATGCTCTTTATTGGTGACGGCATTACTATTGCTTTAATCCTTATCGTTGCATTGGCGGTATATTTGTTTAAGTTCTGCAAGGTTGTTCCGCAAAGGGTTTTCTATAACATCGTAATGTCGGTAGCCGTAATTTTCTTCGGATACTCATCTTATGCGTTGATTCTTATCCGCTCAAACGCACAGACTCCGATGGATCAGAACTCTCCTGATAATGTTTTTTCTCTTGCAGATTACCTAAACCGCGAGCAATATGGTAAAACACCATTGCTTTATGGACCTGTGTACAACTCTTCAATTCTTTATACAATTGCAGAAGACGGACAGACACAAGTTCCAGTTAAGAAATATGGTAAGCCAATCTATCGCAAAGAGGTTAAGCAAACACCAGAAGCACCTGATAGATATATCCAGACAGGATTCGTTGAAGATTACGAGATGACTCCGGAAATGAATATGATTTTCCCGCGTCTATATGCATCAGGAGCGGCAAGAAATTACAATAGTTGGCTAGGCACTGTAAAGACAAAACCAGTGGAAGCAACAATTCTTGTTGATAGAGAAGGTAATCCTTATCATACAGAGCAAAAGCAAATGCCAACTTTTGGTGAAAACTTGAGATATTTCTTCAGTTATCAACTAAACTACATGTATTGGAGATATTTCATGTGGAACTTTGCCGGTCGCCAGAATGATATTCAGGGACAAGGGGAAATTACTCACGGTAACTGGATAACAGGTATTTCATTTATTGATAATGCCCGTCTTGGAGACCAGTCACTTCTTCCGGAAGATCTTGGCTCTGGAAATGCTGGTCACAATGTTTACTTTATGCTGCCTTTGATATTGGGTATCATTGGTTTGCTTTGGCAGGCATATACAAGCAAACGAGGCATAGAGCAGTTCTGGGTTGTATTCTTCCTCTTCTTTATGACTGGTATTGCCATTGTGTTATACCTAAACCAAACACCAAGCCAGCCGCGTGAACGAGACTATGCATTTGCCGGTTCGTTCTACGCATTTGCAATATGGATTGGTATGGGTGTTGCCGGTCTTTGCAGAATGCTTCTTGCTGCAAGAAAGAAGATGACTGAGGGCAAGAAAGTTGATGCCGATAAAGAACTCAAAATAAATAACGGTCTTGTTATTGCAGCCGTTGCATTGGGTATTATAGTTCCGTTCCAAATGGTTAGCCAGACATGGGATGACCACGACCGCTCAGGAAGATACGCTTGCCGTGACTTTGGTATGAACTATCTTTCATCTGTTGGAGAAAACGGAATTATCTTCACAAATGGAGATAACGACACATTCCCTCTATGGTACGCTCAGGAAGTGGAAGGATGGAGAACAGACGTAAGGGTTGTAAACCTTTCATATTTGTCAACAGACTGGTATATCAACCAAATGCGTCGTCCGGCATACGAATCAGCCGCTTTGAAGATGATTGCTCCTAAAGATGCGTTTGCTTACGACCGCCGTCAGTTCAACTATTTTATAGATGTTGATACAACTATGCTCGTTCCTGCGGACAAGTCTCTAAGAGAGATTTACTCTGACAATTCCAACAAAAATGCTTGGGGTTTGTGGAGTTGCAAATATCCGATGATGTATGCAAATATCGACAAAGAGGCTGTTATCAAAAACGGAATAGCAGATGCAAGCAAGGCTGCTATTATTGCCGATTCACTTTCTCTAAATCTATTGGAGGATAGGTATACAGTTGATGATGGAGGCATAACATCAAGCAAGGTGGCTGCAATAGATATTATCTCATCAATAGTTAATGATGGATGGAACAGGCCAATTTATTTTGCTATGACTGTTCCGGAAAGTTACTATCTCGGACTAATGCCTTATATGGCTTCTACAGGTATGGCATATGAAGTTACTCCTATCCGATATGGATACAATGGTTCTGAAATAACTGTAGATACTGACAAGGCATTTGAAAACGTTACCAAAAAGTATAAGTGGGGCGGTCTTGACAAGGCAACAGACAACAATAAAATCTATTGTGATGAGACAGTAAGACGCATGGTAACAACAACCCGCAGTTCTATGGTAGATCTTGCGTTCCAACTTCTAATAGAAGGGCTCCAGGCAAAAGCCATTATAGCTGGAGAATATACTGAAGGAGGCAAGCCTCTTGACAAAAACTCTGAAGAGTATAAAGAATCAGAGAAATATATGAATGACAGATTTAGCAGGTCACGTCATATTCTTGAACTTATGAGTGAGAAATTGCCGGAAAGCAATCAACCTTATTCAGTTCAGTTAGGAGAAAAAATTGCTCAAATCTACTACAATCTTGGTCAGGAAACAGGCAATAAGGCAGATACTCAGAAGGCAAATGACTTGATGAAAGCGGAAATAAACCGATTCGGTCAATATGTCAGATATTATCAAACCCTTACGCCGAGTCAGTATAATCTTCTTTCAAATACAGACATGTATATCGATACATATTATATGGTTGAATTGCTGCAATTATTCAATGAGTATAATAGTGAAGAAGATACACATAAGGTACTGAAAGAATTGGAAACTTGTGGAGTAAATGTAAATAGATTGTTTGAGCGTTATCCACGCAAATAAAAAGACTTTATAACAAAATGGGGATAGCACCAATTTATTTTGGAGCATCCCCATTTCTAATTTTAGCAATATTTTATGTTTATAGAGCAACCTCCCGTTCCGTACAGAATGCTTTTCCCGGAAAGTATGTGGCGTATCCCAATGAAAGAAAAATCAGTTTTTCTTACTTTTGATGATGGACCTATTCCGGAAGTAACACCGTGGGTGCTTGACTTACTTGACCAATATGAAATAAAGGCAACCTTCTTTATGGTAGGTGACAATGTAAGAAAACATCCAAAAACATTTCAGGAAGTAATCAAACGAGGTCACAGTGTTGGCAATCACACAATGCACCATCTTCAGGGAGCAAAGGTGCGGACGCGTCGGTACATTAAGGATATAGCAGAGGCTCACATGTTGATTAAAAGTCCGCTGTTCCGTCCTCCCCACGGTTTTATCCGCTGGAAACAGGCAGCCGCAATTAAGGCGAATATGAGAATTATTATGTATGACCTTGTAACACGAGACTATAGCAAGAAACTTTCAGGAGATGAAGTCTTGGAAAATGTAAAGCGATATACAAGAAACGGTTCTATTATTGTTTTCCATGACTCACTAAAAGCAGAAAAGAATCTAAGATATGCCTTGCCAAAGGCTATCGAATGGCTAAAACAAAATGGATACAAATTCCTGCCGTTACCTATGTAAGGAAGAAATACGAGAGCGTGCCAAAGAATGTGGCTTTGATGTCTGCGGGTTTGCAAAAGCAGAGCCTGTTGACAGTATGCATATTGATATGTACAACCGATGGCTGGAAGAAGGAAAGCACGGAGAGTTGGATTATATGGAAAAATATATAGACCTTCGTAGCAATCCAGCAACTCTTCTTGATGATGCAAAAACTGTTATATGCCTTGCAATGAACTATTATCCGCAAGTAAAAAGAGTGGATAACGAGCCTTATTTTGCGTATTATGCTTATGGAAAAGATTATCATAAGGTTATCAGGAAACGGGCAGCACAACTTGCGGAATATATTTCATCAAAAACCAATGCCCAAACGCGGATTTGCGTTGATACGGCACCTATCAGGGAAAGGTATTGGGCACAAAAATCAGGGTTAGGATTTGTTGGTAAAAACAATCAGTTAATCATTCCTGGAAAGGGCTCGTTTTTCTTTCTCGCGGAAATAATAACAACGCTTGAAATAGAGCCTGACAGGCCTTGCACACTGTCCTGCGGAAAATGCCGACGATGTATAGACGTATGTCCGGCAGGAGCATTGCTGGAAAACTCGGCTTTAGATGCGTCAAAATGCCTTTCTTGCTTGACAATTGAATATAGGAAGCCATTTGATGAAAGTATGGCGAAAATACTCGGTAATCATCTTTATGGTTGTGACGAGTGCCAATTGGCTTGTCCGCACAATAATTTTGCTACTTCAAACACAATACCAGAACTGCAACCAACAGAGGAATTCCTTAATTTGGGAGAAAAAGAGTTGGCAAACTTGACAGAAGTTGACTATATGCGAATATTTAGCGGCTCTGCTATAAAAAGAGCAAAGTATGAGGGTATTGTTAGAAACATAAAGGCCGTTATACGCAACAGAAAAAATCAAAAGTAATACCCTAAAAATCTTATCATTATTAAATTCGTTATATAGCAATTTTTATATAACTTTAGATTATACAATATCTAACCCCAACTGCTATGAGCGACAAGAAATATCCGGTAGGAATACAAAGTTTTCAGCGACTTGAATAATTTAAGAGACATATCGCTTTCGTCAATTTTCGAGAGTATCTGCGGCATTACGCAAAAAGAATTGGAAAGCACCCTTTCTGAAGAAATAAAGGAG
>Freddie_p1__coassemble_1240_pt1 | contig 14514 bp, 9 predicted proteins | sample Freddie_p1__metabat2_high_PE_008 | metagenome-assembled genome bin Freddie_p1
TGTACCAATTTACTCTTGTATTCCAAGAAATAGAATTAGTATAGAGTTCTTTAAAAGTATATTATTACTTTGAATTAAAATTCAAATGAGACGCGAGCTTGAACAGAGTGCAAGTTCTTGTCCTCTCTGAAAGTAGAACTATACTGTTGGTCAAGTTTTTGGTATGAATAGTTCAATCTTGTAATTATGTTGCTAGTTATATAGTAGTTGATACCAAATGTGAAAGTATCTACTTTACCTCCTGCAACAGATTGGTTTTTAATGCCGAATGCTTGATGCATAGGACTTGTGTAGAAGCCTCCATTATAGTACCAACTTCCATCAACAATATCGTTCAAATCAGTTCTATTATATCTGGCAACAAATTCGAGACTCTTGCCTTTTGGACGACGCATCAAAGCATCAACACTGCTGTACTTATAATCTCCTCCAATAGCAAGAACACCTGCTTCTACACTCCAACCGTGAAAGTTTGCTGCTTCGTCAGGACCCATAAATTTCTTATAAGATTCCATAGTTGGGAACATTGTAGACAAAAGAGAGCCTAAAGATGATTGGAAGTTATATTCCCAGTCTCGTTCACGATTATAGATGCTACCTATATATTCTCCTTTGACATAAACGTTTTTGTAGTTTGCCAAAACTTCACCTCCATATCTAATAACGTTTTTAACATTGTTGAGAGAAGCTTCGATGAATCGTGTGTCATCAATTGCAGATTCCAAGCAAGAATGAATGTTTACAGTTCTGTTGAAATCATCACTACCATTCGTGAATCCGTTAGCGTCGGGACGTCTAAAATTGAATGAACCACCGATATGGAAATTCCAATCATCTCTAGTTACTCGACCAAGAAGACGAGCTGATGCGCTATATCCCATATCTCCTTTTTTGATTTCTGTAGATACCTTTTGAGAGTATATACCTGCTTCAGCCCAGAAGTAAGGATGGTAGTATCTGTAAGCTAAGCCAAGTGAACGACCAGTTCCGAAAGCTTCAGTAGTTGCTGATTTATTAATGAAAGGGTAGTCAAAAGAACTTTGCATATTTTCAGCAGAGAATGCTTCTGTAAAGTTACCTAATCGGAGGAATCCGTTTTTGTTAGAGTGCCATCTTAAGTAAACGTCTTTGAGTATTGATTTAGAAGTGAAGTCCATATCAAGCTTGAAGTCAACTTTATTTCCCAATTTGCTGAGAATGCAAATTCTAGCAGCAGAGAATTTAGCACCAGAACTTCTGTCTGTATAGTCATCTGCATAAAGTGCTCCGTCTACAGCGGCGCGAGCACCTACTCGGAATGAATATTTTCCGTCTTTGCTTTTAAATTTAACGAGTCCTTCATCAACAATGCTTTCAAGTTCTTTTTGAGCATCAGTCGTTTCTTGTGCAAATGAAATGTTACTAAGACCCAAAAGTAACACTAATGCTGAAATATATTTTTTCATAACGGTTTTCTTTGTTTATTAATGATTAGTAGCCAAGTTCGTCTAATACCTCTTGAGCAGTTTTGACTGTTTTGTTTTTGTGAATATTGTCTTCCATACCAACTTTAGCATTTGAGCGGAAGTAGTTTTTACCCTTGTCTGCGTAATCTTGTAAAGTTGTTCTGTAGAAATTTAATGCCAAGTCTGTCAAGTTAGTGAATGAACCGTCAATATAGTTTTTTTCAGCACCGCCTGTTTGAGTAGGGTCACACCAAGGACCTGTATATTTTAAATATTGTTCTTGAGTATTAAAAGACCATGCGTGTATGTCAAGACCAGAACGCCTAATCATGTCACCCTCCCAAGGCATTACACTAGATGGATAACCTTTTATATAGTCAATGTTCGGACCAAAGATTGTTGCACCAGTTTCGATAGCGAAGTTGATTTTTTCAGCATAAGTGATTGGAGTTGCGTTAGTGTCTGCTGTTAAGAAAAGCATAGGAATTAATCTTGGGAAAGCTTTTTTTAAGTTTTGCAAGCCAGAAGGGCTGAATGTTTGAACGATGATACGTGCAGGAGTATTTGCAATATCAACTTGACCTTTTTTCCCGTCTTTATAGGCAATTTTCTTAAGGTCAGCAATGTTGTCAGCATACCAGCCGTTTCTTTCCAAACACTCTTTCAGAGCTTTTTCCATGCCAGAGAAAAGGTAAGGAGCTTTTGTCTCAATGTATACACCAGGACGATTCCCATTATCTGCAGGGTCATCTTCGTACACAGTTCTTACATATTTACCTTCTGCATCTCTTACAACGATACGTTTGCCATCTTCATCTCTTTTTATTCTTTTCCCTTCAGCTATTGCAAGAACATCTTCAAGGGTAAGCATATCTTGGCCAACAAAAGATTCTCTTGCTCTTTCAGGATTTGCTTCATTAAACCAAGAACCGATATCAAGTTTTAAAAGTTCGTCAAAAGTAAAAGAACTGGTATAGTTGTTTTGTCTGTTAGGGTAGTGATTTTCGATGTCTGTTGTTCTGAGAAGACTTTCATCGTGAAGAGCTAGGATGACACCGTCTTTCGTTTTCTGTAAGTCGCATTCTATATAATCAGCACCTATGTTTCTTGCCCAACGCATTGCTGCTTCACTTTCTTCTGGAGCCCAAAATTCGGTACCTCTGTGAGCTATGATAACATTTTTTGGAAGATAGTCAATAACTGCTTTTTGCTCTTCTGATAGAGGTAGTAATTCTGGAATATCTTTTGCTGAATATCCGTCGTTACGAATGTCTTCTTGACAAGAGAGCATTCCTAAAATAAGAGAACTTGCCATTGTTGCACAAGTTATCTTTCTGATGAACGATTTGTTAATTCTCATAATTTTAAAAAGTTTATAAATAAGTTGAAAATATTCAAGTATAGGAGAAAACTACATTTTAGGGGAAAATTAGTTTTCTTTTGGATATTGGTTTACAGTCGATAGTGGTGGGGTTTATAGTTACATATTTTATAAATTTTACGGTTAGACACAGTGCAAAGTTAAACTAAATTCTAGAAAATTGCAAAAATTACATGGTTTTTCATTATGTTTTACAACATATTCTCTTCGAAACGAAAGGTTTTTCTTATTGCTCTGCTTTTAAAATGAAACACTAAAATGTAGTAATTCATTGTTTGACTCAATATAAATTACGGCATGCAGAACTGTTTATTACATATAAAATTAGGGACTGAATCCAGTAGATGGAGTCAGTCCCTAAAAGTTGGTTTGGTTTTATTTTGTATTTATAAATGCTTTTTTGCCGTTGATGATGTAGAATCCGGAGTGGATTACCTTATTCAAGCGGCGTCCCTGAAGGTCGTGGATAACTGTTGGACCGTCTTCGGCAACGATATCCTCAATACCAGATTGTGCACCTTCGAATTTAACGTTAAGTGTTTCCGGCTCGCCGTTGTCATCGATTGGCAGGTAGATTTTATTTGCCATAATCTTGAAGTATCCACCGTTGTCTGTATTTCTGTCAACGTCGGCAACCGTTCCGTTTTCGCTATATTCCAGGTTGATTTTCTTTAGGCATATGTTGCCGTTTGTTACTCCCAATCTGTAGTATAGTTTTGAAATATCACCTCTTACAATATCGTTATATAAAGAGCCACGCAGCATATTTGCTCTTTCTTCAGGAGCGAATGTTTCTGTATAAGTTGCTTTATATGCTCCAGTTCGTGCTTTGATAATCACGGCAGTGTTTGCAGGAACTATGCCAGATGCTATTTTTGACAGTATAACAGTTGTTTGGTCAAGGCTGCTGATGGTATAGGCTTCTGTTTCTGCTGGAATCTTAACTGGGTAGTTCAAGTATAGTTCAGTATAACCTATTTCGTTGACATTGAAGTCAAAGCCTACTGCTTGAGGGTTCTCAACCTCCTCAATGTACCAGCCGTTAGGAACTTCTGCTAATGGCTCAATGCTTTTTACCAATGCAATCTTTCCGTCATCAGTTAATGGTTTGAGTTCAAAAGAAATATATTCGTTGGCATCTAACTTTGATCCGTCTGTCGTTTCTGTCAAGAATGAACCAGTATGCATGCTTTTAATTGAAATGGCCTTTCCTTCTGTTACGAACTGCCAAATTGAGTTGCTTTGGATATTTTCTTTTGCAGGGCAAGAGCCAAGAGCGTTTTCACTGTCAACGCATAGCAAATCATCAGCAATGTCACCAGATTTGCGAATTGTATATAATTTTCCTTGCTCTGGCAGATTTACAGAAAGATTATTGTATGCCTTCCTCAAGTCTTCGAGTGCAGTAATGTAGTCGTTAGCAGTTCCTGTTTTGTTAACGAGCAGTGGACCAACAATAGCGAAAACTTTGTTGTAAGCTTCAGCAGATTCTTTTTGCCATTGTCCAACCTTTGTTCCATACTTCAATTTACGCATAGGAACATTGTTGTTTTCGCAGTATGCCTTTAAGTTGTCATAGTGTGCAGATGCGTCCTTTGCTGTGACTACAGCGTTGCAGATCTGCTTTAGGGCTGCTATTTGCTCATCAAGGATAGATTCCGAAGCATCCGCCATATCTGCAACAGATTGTGCCGTTACCTTGCTCAACTCTAAGTCGATAATCAAAGAATCTGTAACGCAAGAAAGGTTAACTTTTTGGCTAACGTTAACATCTGTTTTGTACTCGTATGTACGTAATCTGAACTCAGAAAGAGCGAAGAATTGCTTGCCGTAATGAGTTTTTGAATTATTTGATTTCGGAACAACAAAACGGACATAACGATATTCTCCGTTTGGAGAGATTTTTGGAGTGTTCCATTTTGTCTTTGCCGTTTGTGGCAGAGCGTTTGCATCTTTTGTGTAGCGGCTTATTTCTGTAAAGTTATTGCCATCTGCACTGGTTTCAATAACTATTTCCGTTGGGTGCGGACCGCCTGAAGCATCTCTTGTAGTGTAAGATATGTCAAATTCCGCGTTTGTTGGCTTGTCAGAGAGTTTCACCAAGATATGGTGGTATTCGTTAACAGCCTCACCGTTATATCTTGTATGAAGGAAAGTTCTTGTGTTATTGTCAAGTAGAGCAGCAACGCCGTCACCGTCCTTATAAGAGCCGTGGTTGTGGTCAGCATTTGTTGAAATGTATGCTTTGCCATCTGCATTTGTACATTGCATAGAAACCGCAACAGGGGTTGCTTCATTGCGGTTCTCCTGATAATTAACAGTTGCAACCTCATTGATAAGATCTGTTGTTTTTGCAATAAGGGTCTCAAGTTCTTTCTTCTTGTTTTGCATAGATTTCTGGTCTATAGCATCACATTCAGCCACGAATTTCTCGTATGCGGCATCAAGTTTCGCTTTTGCCTCCTTGAATTTGTCAGATGTTTGATTTCTTCCTGCTTCAATTACTTTGTGGGCTTCTTTAATCTCACTAAGAATAGCATCTAAACCGACTGTTGCATATTTCTCCTTCAATACCGGAGTAGTCAAGCCAAATGACGACATAGAGAAATACTGGTGGTTGCTGCTTGTCTTTCCTCCGTAAGTGGCATTCACCATAAGGCGGATATACTTATATCCAGCATCGATGAATGATGTTATATACTCAGTAGAGCGGTGCTTCGGCAACCCTTGAGAGATAGTCATTATAGGAGTGTATTCCTGTCCGTCGTTACTACCCTCAATAGCAATTGCTTTAGGGCGCTCCTGGCTGTCAGCATTTCTGGTTGTATAGTTCATGCTGACAACAGATAGGTTCTGGTCCTTAAGATATACTCTCAGATAGTGGTTTAGACCATCTGTAGAATTTATTCTGTTATCTGTCTCTGTGTGCAGATAAGTGTCTATTTTTTTGTCAAGCAAGTTGTAGCCGTTAGCGGCCGAGCCGTTTACGGTAGGATTATTTTTCATTGCAGCGTTGCAGAAAAGGTGGTATTCTGCATTTTCATCTGTTGTTTGCAATGTTATTTCCTTCATATCAGCCACCTTGCGAACAAGAGTCTCCGAAATTTCAATTGATTTTGCAAGGTCTTGGTATGCCTGCTCAGATTCTTGAACATTAACGAGGAGCAAACGCCATTTACTGTGAGCCCCTTCAATTTTAGCCCAACCTTGAACGTAGCCAGCATTACTGTAATTCAAGTATCCTTTAGAGCAGCCGATTGCAAAATAATTGTCGTCAAGAGTTTCAAGGTGATATGTAGGAGCCTGACTCTTGTCAACAAGTTTAATCATAACAGACTTATCTGCAGCCGACATATATTTACCTGATTCAGCGTGCTTGATGTAGTAAGTATTCTCTCCAACCATCTCAAAAAGCCAGTTGCTTGCATTTGTTTCAGTATCTCTCATAATAAGTTTGTTATCGCTTTCGCGGTAAATAAACTTATTTGGAGTTTGTTGACATTCGAGCAAATATGTGCTGTTTGGGACGAAAGTAATGCGAGAATCAGACGCCTTGTCTATTCTGTTGCATTCTTCTGTTAGCAGATATGAATTAGATATGTAAGCGTCTTTTTGGAAATCGTCATATACCTTTTCTGCTTGCGTTAAAAGCGCTTTTAACTTTTCAACAGACTGAGTTTTGAAGAATCCTATTCTACGGTTCTTGTCATCAACCTTTTTAAGAATTTCCTTAGCGTCAGCAATGGCTTTGCGAAGCAATTCGCGTTGCTCGCCGACAACGTCGTTGCTCTTGATTTCAGTCATATTACCAGCACCGTCGATAACGTAGAATGTAAGGTTGTGTGTTGAAAGTTTTTTGCGAGCACGTTCTGACAACTCAAAACTGTAACGGTCAGAGAAGGCCTGAAGCATTCCTTCATCATCGTAGGCAAGGAATCCAACGCCGCCTTTTGCTCCGCTCATGACGATTTTACCTTCAGCAAAGCGGTATGTATAGGTGCCTTGCACCTTTCCTTCCTCCGTTCTGATAAAGTCGGTGTACATACCTAGGTCAGCATTTGTCTTGCCGTTATAGATATTTCTTGCAGTTTTTCCGTCGTGAGAATAGACAGTCTTGCCAGCGCAGTCGTTGATGAAAATGATATTCTTGTTTAGCGGGTATCCCCAAGATTTGACCTCTTTGATAGCCGCATCAACCTGCTCCTGAGTCATAGTATAGTCAGAAGATGTATAGTCTGCAACATGGCGCTGTTTCAACGGAGTGAAGAAGCAGTGTGCGCGGAAGAACTCGGTAAGGTCCTCGCCAGAGGCCTTGCAGCACATCTTGTAGAAGTGCAATAGGCATTGTGCTCCGTCTTGGTCAACGGTAATGTTCATTGGGTTTTGGCGGAGAAGTTCAAAAAGACGAGGGTAGAACTTGTTATTCTTTCCCGCAAGGTGGTAGTATAGCCATAACTTATAGTATAGAATCATCTGAACACCGAGTGTGGTGTGGAAGAAGTCGCCGTCTTTGCGGTTATATACTTTCAGAAGGTTTTCCAAAGCACCGTCTGCCATGTTTGAAGTTGCTTTGCCATCAAACCAAACAGCCACATTGGAGAAAATGTTGTTAGACGATTCCTTCAATCCGTTCATGTGAATAAGAGCCTGGTGCTGGTGACCGATTTCGTGAGCGGCACCCCAGATGTTTCCGAAGTTTTTGTGGTCTTTAGACGCCAAACCAACAGTAATAGCCTCGAAAGTACTTACATTATAACCGCTATATCCGTTAGAGCCAACCATATATCCTGTTAGTTGACCCAACGACATACCGTGAACGCGGTAATGGTCTGAATAGTCAGCAGGAGCAACGTCATCATCGCCGATATATGCGTAAATACCTCTGGAAGGGTCGTCAAGAGTAGGGAATTTCACTCGTGCTTCTTCGATTTCCTCTTTGCTTAGGATACCCAACGTTAGGCGTTGGTTGAACATCAGTTTGTCCCACGCTTCAATAACGTCTTCCACGCTAACCTTGTCATTGAGTATCTCTGCCATACCCGGATAGAAACGTCCGTCATTGGATTTCATTCTGTCCTTATATAATTGCAGAACCTGATATTTACCCAAGATTGTAATGAACGGCATGTTTGCACGCTGCTCATAGTAATCCCAGTTTTCTTTCTTGTCGGCCTTGAATAATTTGTCGCCAACGTGGTTATAGTAACCGTTGATGCTGCCTCCCTCAATGTGAATTTTAATGTCTTCATATTGAGAAAGTCTGCGTTCTGTCTTTTTGCCGTTCTTAAATGTTTCAACGTTATAGCAAACGAAATAGCTTGTAGAGTCTTGGTTGCAAGTAATGATATTCAAGCCCTGTTTTAGTTTTGTACCTAACTGGGCGTTGCCGACCGGTCTGTTGAAACCCTGATAAGAACTGAAGTAAATTTCAGAACCAGCCTTAATTTCATTGTCAACCATAACGTAAATGGTGTCACCCTTACTCGCATATAGTCCAGTAGGGTTATTAAGCACCGAGTGTGGTTGAATCTTTATGGCAATTCCAGCCTGATGCGGGTCGCTATACGGCTCATACATCTGTACGCGGAATTTGAGGGCGTTTTCATTATCCCAACCCGGCTTGCTGCTGTTGGCGTTAGCCTCTTCCCAATTGCCTTTGCGGATTTTCTTGATGGTATTGCGGAGAACGGAAGGAAGTTTCTTGTATTCTGTATCATTTTCAAGAGCAGAATCTTCCATCTTTGAGTATTTGTCGTTTAGAATGGTGCAAGCCTTGTCTGTAAAAATCTTATAAAGGCTTTTTTCATATATAAGGGCGCGATAGGTTTCTGTGCGGTCGTTTTCGAATTTAGCAACCTTTTTCAACTGTTCCTGGATTTTTTCAGTTGTCCATCCTGCAACTTCCGAAATTCTCCATTTGGATTCGCTGTGGTTCTTGTTTCCACAGACAACGCTTGGTCCAGTCAGTCTCATGCACATATCACCACTGCCGTCCTTATTGTTGCTTATGATATATGTTTCTGGATTATCACTTTCCTTAATGAAATAATAAAAAGAAAAATCATCAAGTGCAATAGTTGGAATCATCGGCCAATCGCCGCCAACCTTTTCTGAACTGCTTAGGTACAAACCATTACCCAAGCAACGGAGCGCAAACTGTCCTTCCTGATCGCCTTTGCCGGCAACGGCAAGCCACAGTTGGTGCGGGTTTGTTGTATTAATCATGGCTTGGCCGATATTGCAAGCATCACTACTGCTTACGGCTCTGTTTCTGCCTGGATTTACAAGGCTATAAACCTTGCCGTCGGTCAGTTCCAAGCCATAGACAGTAACCGCAACGGTTACAAACAACACAAGTGTCACAAGTCTTTGAAAGAGCGTTCTTTTTTTCAAATTCATAAATTATATAATTACTTAATTTAAATACAGATTGATGAAATTCAGATCCCTAAAACAATCAAATATAAACGGTGATAATTGGGACTGCGAAGGTAATGATTTTTGTTATCTTTACAAAATTGGAATAGGTGTAATGTTCTGAAAAATGTATAACACATGGCAATGTTGTGTGAAAAATATTTAAAATTAGAGTGTGGTTTAAAAAAGTGTCTTGTTTTAGAAAGATTTGAGAGATTTAAATCGCTCTAATGTATTGTGCTACAGTTAGTGGTGGTAGATGTATAATTATCCAAAGTTGATTAAATGGATATAAAATTTTACTTTGGTGGTGTTTTTATGAGCGTTTTTAGGAGTATTTTAAAGGCGTTTATCTCGCATGATATTGCTGCGATATACTTTTTGTCATTACAAATGTCATTTTGAAGGTTGTTGATAAGGGTGTTTGTTGTTTGTTGGAGAAATAGAAAAGGCTGTTAATCAAACGATTAACAGCCTTTTCTTGTACCCAGAGCCGATATTGTACCCAGTTTTAAAGAGAACCTAACAATAGATAAAGGAAAGTAAATAAGCATTTTAATAAATTACAACTTTCACTTATTTTCTTAAAAAGCACTTTGTTTTGCTCAAAGTTTATACCTGGTTTATACCAGGAATTTAATTTAATCATTATCTTTGCAATCAAAGGAAAGCAAAAGAAAAAATATGGCACAGAAAAAGAACTTTAGGGCAGACAACACCTATATGATTAGCACAGATAGCACTGACAATCCTAAGTTGGGAGCAAAAGTACTGAGCGATGGTAGGGAAAGTTTGTTTTTGGATTTCTACTTAGGTTTTGAAATGGCAATCAGCAAAAATGGTAACGAGTATAAGAAAGTCAACAACAAGAGAGAATACCTCAGTTTATACCTTTGGCAAGCACCCAGAACACCGATAGAACGACAAAACAACAAGGAAACATTAGCACTTGCAAAGAAAATCAGATTTGAGCGAGGACAACAGTTATTGGAAAGCAGTGAGGGTTACAGATTGAGGAAAGACAGAGATATTAATTTCCTTGACTATTTCAAAGCATACATAGACAAGTACACCAAGAAAGACGTTAGAATGGTGCAAATGGCATATAGTCGTTTTATTGATTTCCTAAACGACACACCAGAATACACAAAATATACAAGGAAGATAAAGCCAGAGCAGATTGATAGGGATATGGTTGAGGCATTCACCGAGTATCTACAAAGCAGAGGTGTTGGGGAAGGTCCAAAAAGCATTTATGCAAGATTCAAGAAAGTGATAAATTATGCTATTGAACACGATATACTGTTTAAAAATCCTTGTACTGGTATTGTTATTAAAGTTGATGACCAACAACTGAAAAAGGAAGTGCTATCTATTGATGAAATTAAAGCATTGATAGCAACACACTATGAAAATGAGAGTCCAAATATTAGACGTGCATTTATCTTTTGTCTGTATTGTGGTTTGAGATTTTGTGACGTTAAGGATTTGACTTTTTCAAATGTGGATTTTTCCAACAAGATTTTGAAGTTTGAGCAAAACAAGACAAAGGGACACAGTGCCAATAGCGGTGTGGTAATTCCTCTTAACGATAATTTGTTGCAACTGATAGGAGAGCCAACAAACAAAGATGATAGAAACGAGTTGATATTTTCCTTGCCGAGTTATGAGGCTTGTTTGAAAGCATTAGGAAGATGGGTAAAACGTGCTGGAATTAACAAGCATATTAGTTGGCATTGTGCAAGACATTCATTTGCGGTAAATATCCTTAACAATGGGGCTAATATTAAGACCGTAGCAAGCCTTTTGGGTCATTCTGGATTGAAACATACAGAGAAATACACAAGGGCGGTAGATAGCCTTAAACAAGATGCTATCAACAGTTTGCCAGATTTTAATTTATAAAAATATACTTATGAAATTCAACGTTAATAGTTTGAGCATTAATGATTTTGTAGAAGCATTGTGTCATTTGAGTGGTAAAAATTTTTCCATTCATTTGAAGTTACCTAAAAAGAAAGAAGATTTTAATTTAATATATTATATTTTGAACGATTTTCCTACTAATACAAAAGTCAATGTTGATGTGGAAAATTTTAAGATGCGTTATAACATTATTAACAGTTATTCTCATAATATAAAAGCCAGAGATGATTGGAAAAATGGGACTGGATTTTTTGGCGATTGTGAATACTTTGAAATAAAAGAACAAGGCAGTGCAAAAGATATTTTACAAAAGTTTTCAGACAAATCTTTCTTTGGATTAGATGAATATGCTTGTATTGGAGGATATGCTTATATAAGAGATGCCGATTCTGTGGGGATAAATCGTTGTAAAGAAACTTTCCAGTTTGGGATATGGGAAATTGAACACTGTGTTTTCACTACAGACGGATATACTAATTGGTTTTTATCTGACTATAACATTAATCGTGACTGGTTTGAATTAATAAATGAAAAAGGATATATTGAAGATTTTGGTCGCTTGCAGATTTTGCAATATTTGTCTGATAAAACAAATAGGTTTGACAGTGGTATGTGTGAGGCTTTGTTGTATGACATAAAGCAATGCCACCATTCTTTAATAGAAAAAAGAGAAGAAGTTTTACCAGAAATATTTGAAAGATTTACAAGGCTGAAAGGGTTTGGCAGTGTTTCTGTTTCTTTTCCAGATATAGAATTGTACTATGCAATAGAAACATTGGAACAGAAATTAAATAACGTGGAAAGCCCAAAGGGTATTAGCATCAAAGAAAAATATGAACTGCCAGAAGAATTAGACACCGATAAGGCAAGGAAATATTTTGCAAAGGCGGTTGAGGCTGGTTATGTGGAAAAGACGGCTAATGGTTATAAATGGTTATATGGCAATAATAAAGGGCAAGTTAGATTAGGCTATTTTTGTGCAAAAGTTTATGATTCTCCCAGACCAATAAATAAATTAGAAGAAATATTTAATGTTAAAAAGTTGTCTGCCTCTATTACAAACGCAGAATATGATGTAAAAAGAGCAGATGTGATAAAATGGAGAGAAGAAATGGATAAGACATTATTTGAGAAATAATCATTAAGAATAACGTTTTTTAGGGGCTATGAATAGACTATTTATAGTCCCTTTTCTTGTGGTCATATAATAAGTTTCTTTGCAGTGTGATTCTGATAATAGGATAAGAATTGCAAGCCCTATTGTCTGGATGGGACAAGGCGAGGATTGTGCTTGCAAGCAGTCTAAGCAGTCCATATATAAAATTTATTATTATGACATTTGACCAAACAAAGTTAGCCGAGCTTATCACGGCAAACATTATCAACTGCACAAAGGAAGTGCTTACAAGTGAAGAAGTAGCAAGGTATATGGGTATCAGCAAGAGTTACCTATACAAACTGACTATGAGGAAACAAATTCCACACTACAAGCCGATGGGTAAGGTTTGTTACTTTAATAGGGTTGAGATTGAAGAATGGTTGCAAAGCAATCGAGTTGCCACAGAAGAAGAATTGAACGACAGAGCAAATGCAATGTGTTACAAGAAAGGGGGTGCATTATGATTCTTACTGACTACTATCGTTTTGAAAAAATTGCAAATCAGAAGAGCAAAACAAGAATTGACTGCACTGCCTCTTCTGGCGGTTATGAACCATTTGAATCATTAAGGAACAAGAGCGGTGACTTGTATTTGTATCTGGGAGATAATACATACACACAAGCGGGAAAAAACAGAAAGGCAGATTTGGCTCTTTCAAAGACCTTGCATATCAGTAGCATTTACAACCCAGACACACAAGAACCATATTGGTATGGAGATGTAAAAGGAACATCAGATGCAATACTTGTACAACATCACAATTTCAGCATTGTTGATGGTAGGATACAAGACGGAGCAGTTATAGACATTTATATTGCCAGAGGACAAAGAAGTGCCAGAAACGTGCTTTATAATGCTATTGTTGACGGTGAATTTGATAAAGAGATAGACCAATTACAAAAGGCTATTTCTAAATCCATAGCAATTGATAAAATAGGGTAGAAATGACATTTTCTATATTAAGTAGTTTTTTATTACCAAATCAGTAATTTATATGTATGACACAATAGAACTATTACTTAAGAAAGAAGATGTTATTGACGTTGATTTAATTGCTGAAATTCCTTGCTACTTAGAGAATATCAGCACAATCCAAAACAACTATGGAATGTTGGTCAGTGGTTGGTTAGGTGGATTGAAAATCAGTATCACAGAAAACTATGTAAAAGTATCTGGTGGTTCTTTCTGCAAATGGTATTTGGGAAGCAATATGCTGACTATGGGGCGAGGTGATACAGAGAGGGCAATTATAAAATTGTCAGACATTCTGCACTTGCCGATGACAAAAGCGGTTGTTACAAGGATAGATGTTGCTGAGAATATTCTTACCAGACATAAACCAATTGCATACCTCAACCATTTGGGAGCATTGAAAAATTCAACCAGATTGCCACAACAAAGCGGACTGTATTACATATATAAAAATGGTCTATTGTGTTTTTATGACAAAGTAAGAGAGCAGAAAACCCGCCACAATGAAGTACCAGAATTATTCAAGGACAAGAATGTGCTTAGATATGAGTTGAGGTTACTTAAGAAAATACCAAAGCAGATGAATGTGCCAAAGGTAAATGCTGGTATGTTATATGATGAAAAATTTTATATGACACTGTTGAGGTTGTGGCGGGATTCTTTTCTTGATATAGAGAAAATCAATGATGTTAGTTTAAATTTTCAAGCAATGAGAACTAAGCGTGATTTATATAAAATGGGTGTAAGAGCCTTAATACAACAAGTTGGTGGATTGAATCAGATAAACGAACAAATCAATGAAGCACTGAATACTGGACAATTGACAAACAAGCAAGCATTTGATTTGAGAAAGGAGATTAAAGAAGCCAATGCTTTGCAGTCTGATGTAGTCGTTAAAAATGAAATGATTGAAGAACTGACAAAGAAAGTCAAAGATGCAGTCAAGTTTTACCGTTGACAAAGGATTGCAAATGTTAACCAATTTCTGAAAGTAATCCAAAGTAGAAATGTTTAGACACGTTTTTGGCGGTAAAGTGTTAATTTGCCATTTTGGCTAACATTGTAATGGTGTTTCTGGAATGAATTTGTTTTCCTTTTCAATGATAAAAAGGAGCCAATAGTAAAGGGTAGTGTATAAAGTTTATACCTGGTTTATACTTAAGTAAATAAAAAAGGCTGATAATCAAACGATTAACAGCCTTTTCTTGTACCC
>Freddie_p1__coassemble_1394_pt1 | contig 12262 bp, 9 predicted proteins | sample Freddie_p1__metabat2_high_PE_008 | metagenome-assembled genome bin Freddie_p1
CATTACTCCAGTTAATGTTCTAAAGATAGAGCGCCCCGAACAATCTTTTATATCTAAGTTGAAATTCATCTTTAAGGTTATCAAACTCAAACGTAGCAAAAAACTAATGCCGCGCATTCCTTCCGTTGAAGAAAGTCTTTGCGAGCATTGTGGATATTGTGTTGCTCATTGTCCTACTGGAGCAATAACAAAGGGGATGGAAGAAAAAACAGACCCTGAAAAATGTATAAGATGCTGTGCATGCGTCAAAGGTTGCCCCAAAAAAGCAAGAACTTTTGAATCTCCTTTCGCTGAAATCATACACTCTTCATTTACTGAGCAAAAAGAAAATAAAACGATACTATAAAAGGTTGCATTTCTGCAACCTTTTTTACCTTTTAGAAACGGAATCCTAAAGTAGCCACAATCTCGTGGTTGGTATCTTTTACATCCGCTGACGGAGAATAGGTTGGTTTACCTATATCAGGAATATCCGGAGAGAAGGCATAATATTCACTGTTTCTTTGATTATAAATATAGGCAAAATCAGCATAGAACGCTCCAGACCTAAAACCAAAGCCAGCAGTTACATATTGATTATTCTTATCAAGAGTGTATGCAAGCGTAGTTCCAGAAGTCATTACATTCAACTGATTGTTACGAATCTCATCCGAGAAAGGAGAAGTTGAATATGAATAACCCGCACGAACACTGAATTTTGGTGTTACTCTCACCTCACCACCAACACGAATTGTTTCCATTGGCTTATAGTAGGCATTAATTGCATCAGTTATACTTAAATCTTCTCTTCCTCCAAACAACACCTTCATATTTTGGTAAGCAGTATGTTCAAAATCTACACTGACAATAGCACGTCCACCGAGAACGCCTGCCAAACTACCTATAACCTTCCATGGAGTTCTGACTGTAAAATCAGTCACATTTACATAGCCTTCATCTGTATATGCATCACCTCTGATAATATTACCATTTGAAGCGTTAAGATTATAGTTTGTGCCGGCAACATACTCTGATGTCATAGAGTAACGAGTTGGGGTATGGAATGCAAGGCCTATTCTAAGTTCATTAATAGGCTTTAAAATTACTCCTAATTTAAAGTTTACACCTGTACCATATAAATTCAAAGAGTTCTCAAGGCTCCAGTTTGCAGTGCCGTTTAGCAATATTGAGCCATCTGGGTTTCCTGGTACAACAGCATTGTTTACTGTTTCTTCGTAATAAGTATATTGCGAGAAATTCACATCCTCTATACCAATGCTCGCTCCCCAATACAGAACGTTCAAAGCATTACCGCCAAAACTGATTGTATATTCATCAATTTGCCCAGACTCATCAACAAGGAATGAGTTATAGCCTTTAGAATTTTCACCCATAAGTCCAACAAAATCTCGGTCACCATTTGTTGGGTTAATAAGGTATGAATTATATGCAAGTATGCTCATCCAAGGAGCATTGGAGTCAAGATATGGATTATACTTATCTTTAATTGCCCCCAAGTCATCTTTAGTGAATTTTGTTGCATTAGTCTGACCAGCAACAAAATTAGTCAAAGAAGTTGAGATACCGTCAATCGCACCACTATAAGTGCGGCGAAAATCAGCCTTCTTATTATACGAGAATCCCCAGTTAAAGTTCTTCAAGCCACTTGAATTTGTCCGATAAACCCCAATGTAACCAATATTGTTGAAATTGAAATCATTCTCATTCATTTTGTCAATTCCAGCATTAGTAGTAACCTTGGAATTTCTAAACGTGCCATCAAGAGTCAAGCCTATATCAGAACTTCTATAAATTCCTATACCGCCGGGGTTCTGATTCAGAACCGACATATCCCCACCCAAAGCACCAAATGCTCCTGCCATTGACATAAAACGAGCAGTACCTCTCAATTCCTGTTGAGAAAGGGAATAAGCGTCAAAAACGCTCTGTGACCAAGAGATTGAGGCTGTTGTCAGCATTGCCGCCAACAAATAAAATTTATTTCGCATATTCATTGTCTTCTAATTTTTTGTTTAACTAACGTCTGCCTCCGCGATGACCACTTGAACTGCCACCTCCGAAACTTCCTCTACCACCACCGTATGAACCTCTGTTACCTATAGAAGAACCTCCTCTATAACCGGAGCCTCTATTGTTGTCTATACGTGAAGGTCTGTTATTGTAATCTGTTCTATTATTCTGAAAACGATCTCCCCTGTTTGAGTTAAATCTGTCACCCAAATCAGAATTGAACCTATCATTCCTGTTAGAATTATAGCGGTTTTCTCTATTTATAGAATTGCGGTCATCTCCCCTATATGAATTTCCTCCGCCTCTATATCCGTTATAATTTCTGTTACCACTACCTGAGGTTCCAACATTCTCTCCTCTATTCCAACTTTTATTTGGTCTGCGAATGTTATTCCTATTACCATTATATATTCCATTAACTTTATTTACTCTGCCTTTGTTTCCATAATGATAGCCGGAAACGCCACCAAAGTTAGAGCGACCTCCCGCTGTATAACGGTGGTGATGAACAGGACGATAATAACCTGGGTGATAGTGAGGATAATAGTGGCCAGGATACCAGCAATGATGGTGATGACCATACCAGTAACCAGGACCCCAATAAGGATCATACCAACTATTCGTATAGAACCACGGATCCCAATATCTCCAATTATAATATGGAGAATAATAAGGGTAATTCCAATACCAACTTGACGAAGAACCGGCAAGGTAACCTAAAGCAAAGCCGAAATCATCAAAAGTATAGATATTAGAAGGGTTTCCGACGTATATATTCACATCACCTGCATAATATAGTGTTTTCAAATCCTCATCATCCGAACCCTTGACAATATCAGGATTGTCGAAACGCTCTATACGCTCGGTATATTCAAAGACCTGACCATCGGATTCTGATTTTTTTGATCTGGAAAGAGTGTCTGGCGATGCATATATTCCTCCTCGACGGTTATATTCATCAACATCTCGTCCGCCGCCATAGTCCTCATACTTCGTTCCTGAAAATTCATCTTCTTCAATATACTCTACCTTCTTTTTCTTTTCTTTGACTTCTTTCTCCTTGGAAGAGTCATAATATATATCATCATAAAAATCCTGTGCGAACGTTAATCCGCCTGAAATCATGAACGCCAATAATAATGCTGCAAACTTTTTCATAATATAGCCTCCTATTATTTAAATTAATGACCCTTTAAATACTTAAAGGTTTAATTTCTAACCAAAGATATCATTATTTTTTATGAAATAATAGCATTTAGTTATCGTTTTTTTAATTTTTATGAAACTAATAAAGGTAAAAAGCGTTTGTTAACGAATTATACTCTTCTGTCTTTGTGCCATTATCACTACTTATAACTAATCTGGAAATAACTGGTTTTACCTCTTTTTTTGAAAATTCCCATAAGACACGTTTTACTGCTTTCCCTTTTTTAGTTAGGACTTCCGTCTTCCTTTTCAACCAAAGATTGGCTTCTCCTGCACAAAAAAGAAATTTGTCAGCACTGGCAGCCGGTGCTATAATTGAAAGCGTTCCCGATTCAGAAAGCAATTTCGAAGATTTATTGAACAATACTTCAAAAGGTAAAGATTCATACTGCCTCGCCACACTCCTTCGCTCATCAGGAGAATAGACCTTCTCTGTAAAAAAAGGCGGATTCGACACTATTGAATCAAACTTAATTTCACTTTTAAACTCAGCATAATCACAAACAAATGCTGTCAATCTGTCACTCCAAAGGGAGTTGGCAAAATTCCCTTTGGCTTCTTCGACTGCAACTCCATCAATATCAATTGCAACGATACTAGCATTCAAATTTCTTTGTGCAATCATCAGGGAAATAAGCCCCGTTCCACAACCAATGTCAAGAACACTACTGGCATTCTCTACGTCACACCAGGCACCGAGCAAAACGCCATCAGTCCCTATTTTCATTGCACTGCGTGACTGGTTTATCGAAAATTCTTTAAATCGGAATATATTTTCAGCCATATATCTGTGTTAAAAAAAATGAGGATGTGACATCTACACACCCTCATCATTTATATTTAATTTTTGTCTTCTTCTGGAACAGGAGGCGGTGCCACACTATTCTCCTCTTCAGACTTTTCTGCATCCGCATCAACGCGATCTTTTTCTTCATTAGAAGCAATGATTTCATCGACTCTCGAAGACCATGCCCTCTTACCAAAAATATTCTCTACATCTTCTGTATAGATAACTTCTCTGTCAAGAAGAATAGATTTTAACTTATGGTGTCCCTCTGCATATTCAAGGAGCAACTGCTTTGCTCTCTCATACTGCTCTGCAATAATTTTTGACACTTGACTGTCAATAACCTGAGCACGAGATTCACTATAAGGTTTCGAGAAACCAAATTCTTGTCCAGTTGAATCGTAGTAACAAACGTTAGGCAACGCATCACTCATACCAAAATACGCGACATATGAATAAGCCTGCTTAGTTACCCTTTCAAGGTCATTTGCTGCACCTGTAGAGATATGACCTACAAACAATTCTTCCGCTGCACGACCGCCAAGAGTTGCACAAATCTCGTCTAGGATAGCCTGTTTAGGAGTAATCTGACGCTCTTCTGGCAAATACCAAGCGGCACCAAGAGCCTTGCCACGGGGAACAATAGTTACCTTAATTAAAGGGTTGGCATATTTCAAGTGCCAACTGATTGTTGCATGACCTGCTTCGTGACAAGCAATTGTTTCTCGCTCTTCCTTTGTTGTAACCTTTGAACGCTTCTCAAGACCGCCGACTATACGATCCACAGCATCCATAAAATCTTGCTTTTCAACTGCAGTTTTACCATTTCTTGCTGCAATCAGCGCTGCCTCATTGCAAACATTTGCAATATCAGCACCTGAGAAGCCCGGCGTTTGGCGAGAAAGAAGGTCAACATCAACAGATGAATCAATCTTAACATTTCTAAGGTGTACTAGGAATATTTCTTTTCTATCCTTAATGTCTGGTAGATCCACATAAATCTGACGGTCAAAACGGCCAGCCCTTAGCAAAGCCTTATCGAGAATATCAGCACGGTTAGTTGCTGCCAAAACAATGATACCGCTATTTGTCCCAAAGCCATCCATTTCTGTAAGCAACTGGTTAAGAGTATTTTCACGCTCATCATTTGAACCCATATTAGGATTTTTACCACGAGCACGCCCAACAGCATCAATCTCATCAATAAAGATAATACACGGTGCTTTCTCTTTCGCTTTTTTGAACAAATCTCTGACACGAGATGCACCTACACCAACAAACATCTCAACGAAATCAGAACCAGAAAGAGAGAAGAATGGTACATTTGCTTCACCGGCAACTGCCTTTGCAAGCAAAGTCTTACCAGTTCCTGGAGGGCCCACAAGCAATGCACCCTTAGGAATTTTACCTCCCAAATCGGTATATCTCTGCGGATTTTTAAGGAACTCAACGATTTCCTCAATCTCCGTTTTCGCTTCATAAAGACCTGCAACGTCTTTAAACGTAACATTAGTACCGTTACCCTTATCAAATAGTTGCGCCTTTGACTTGCCTACGCTGAATATTCCGCCACCTGCACTATCGCTGCCTTTCGACATACGCTTGAAGAGGAAGAACCACAAAGCAACGAGCAAAATAATCGGCCCGAAACTAAAGAGAAAGGCACTAAAACCTCCGGATGTTATGTACTTATAACTTCCAGTAAATACCTTGTCCTCTTTCCACTGCTCAATTTTCTTAGAAACAGCATCTGCCGACGGAGCTTGACTTACAATCCTTACATTCTTTTTAACATTGGCATTTTTCGGCAATTCTTTCCCGAAAATATCTCTTGCCATATTCTCAGTAACCTTGGCTTTAACCTCTCCATCTGACTTATTGATTTCCATATCTGTGACTCCTTTTTGGAGCACATATCCTTCAAATTCAGACCAAGAGACTTCCTTTTCAACCGAAGAATCGTTCATATACCAGAAGCCCACAAGTACAGCTCCTATAATGGCATACATCCAAAAAAGATTGAAAGTAAATCCGACTACCTTTTTCTTAATATTTTTATCCTTCATATCAATTCAAATTAATCCAAGTCAGGAATTTCCTCAATCTTAGCGTCGTTCCACAACTGCTCAAGATTGTAATATTCTCTAAACTCAGGTAAAAAAACATGGACGAACACGTTGCCATAATCTATGACAATCCATTGTGCATTGCGATAGCCATCATAGTTATATGGTTTTACACCCAGATTTTCATGAACGTATTCCCTGATAGAGTCAGCAATTGCAGAAACCTGCATTGTTGATGATCCTTCACAAATAATAAAATGCTCTGTAGAAACTGATTCAAGACCTGTCAAATCAACGTGGGAAATTTTTTTCCCTTTTCTTTCCTGAACTCCTTCTACTATCGCGCTCAATAATTCTTTACTTCTATCCATCAAATAATTTTATATCTTCTTAATTTGGTAAAACAATTGCCAATGTATATTATTATGCGTACAAAGTTATAAATTTTACCGCACACTTCGCTATAAATCGGCTCTTACTAAATATATATTATAAATAAATAACAAAAACTATGCCAAAAGTATTGATGTCATATATCAAAAAAGGCAACCGCTAATGCGATTGCCTTTTCATTACCTTTATCATAATACTATCCGTATTGGATAGTACCGTCTTCGCTTCTGTATTGGTCAAAACTCTTTTCGTATTGGTCCATAGCACGCAAACTCATACCCATGCTTGAGAAACCGCCATCGTGGTAAAGGTTCTGCATAGTCACCTTACGAGTCAAATCGCTGAACATAACAACACAGTAGTCTGCACATTCGTCAGCATCAGCATTACCAAGTGGAGACATTCTGTTTGCAAAGTCCATAAGTGACTCCATTCCCTTAACACCACTACCTGCTGTTGTCATTGTTGGAGATTGAGAAATAGTGTTGATTCTAACACCTTTCTCGCGACCGTAAATATAACCGAAACTACGAGCAATTGACTCAAGCAAAGCCTTTGCATCTGCCATATCATTGTAACCAAACAATGTGCGTTGTGCTGCAACGTATGACAAAGCCAAGATACTACCATTATCGTTGATTGCATCCAACTTCTTTGCAGATTGAATCATCTTGTGGAATGATACCGCAGAAATATCCAATGTCTTGTTCAACAAATCGTAGTCAAGATCATCATATAGTTTTTTCTTACGAACGTTTGGAGACATACCAATTGAGTGGAGAACGAAATCAATCTTTCCACCGAGAATTTCCATAGACTTTTGGAATACCATTTCCAAGTCATCGCAGTTTGTTGCATCGGCTGGGATGATTTCTGCATTCAACTTCTCACCAAGTTCGGAAATCGTACCCATACGAACCGCTACTGGAGTATTTGATAGCGTTACTACTGCGCCTTCTTCTACGGCTCTCTCAGCCACTTTCCAGGCAATACTATTAGAGTTTAGAGCTCCGAAGATTATACCTCTTTTACCCTTCAAAAGATTATAACTCATATAATTATTTTTTGGTTGTAATTATTTTTACCGTCGCAAAGATACGAACTTTTCCCTTTACGGCAAAACATTCTGCACAACTTTCGGAGTTGTGTGCAAAACCAGTCTTGTAAAAAGACAATAAAAAAACCGGATATGAACCGGTCTAATACGTTTTTTAAGACGGAATTATCTATATTCCTTCAATTCGCTTTGCAATTTTTGCTTCGCAAAAAATATTCTACTTTTAACTGTTCCCAATGGAAGATGCATCTGCTCGGCTATCTCCTGATACTTATATCCAGAAATGTGCATAACAAATGGCACGCGATACTCCTCTTGCAATGATTCAACGACAGATGTTACCTCAGACATTGCATAAGAATTATCTGGAGTTTCCGAACTTTCCAACTGGTTTAGATTCAATTGATACAAGTCCTCTGTTTTATCAACGACGGTCTGCGTTCTTACTACACGACGATAATTGTTGATAAAAATATTTCGCATAATCGTAAATACCCAACTCTTGAAATTGGAATCATCAACATATTTTTCCTCGTTTACTAACGCCTTACACGTCGTATCTTGCAATAAGTCATGTGCGTCATCATAATTGGAGGTCAACTTCATCGCAAATGAAAACAAATTGCTCTGAATATCCATTAATCGCTTTTGAAAATCTGACTGTACCATAACATATAATTTACGGTACAAATATAATCACTTAAACGTGTTTAAAAAATTTATAAGCAATTATTTTTGCCCTTTTTATAATTATTAAGTGTTTCATCATAACAATTTACTCAAAGCCCCAAACCTAAAGGACTTAAAGAACCGACAGAATCAAGGGAATAGCCCATTTTATGTATAATTATAAACACAAGCCAATTAATAATTTATCGTAACTTTTCACAAAACTTAAACATTCACCATCAAAAGCATCCCAACCCGACAGCCACCACAACCCTAATACCTTTCTTAACAAGAGAGAGACTGATTTGCAAAAATAGTCAAAATCAGCCATAAATGCCAACAAAAATGCCGAATTATATTAATATAACGAAGCAAAATCTAAGCAAAATAGATTTTAGGGAATCTTTATAGGTTGAATTATAGAAATATTTTTTGAGCTCTCTCTCTTGTTAAGAAAAAGTATCTTGGAAAATCAAAAAATAATAGACCTTCTCGAAGACAAATTGCTTTCAGAATCACCTGAATTACTAGTTACTCTGCTCAAAGATCACACTACAAGCAGAGCAAATAATTGCACTTGCAATATTTTTTGGGCGACTAACGATTATGAGCATTTAGGAGAAGGTTTCACATATTCTGACCCAATTACGACAGAGCACATTACAGGCGAATATGGATATATCATCCAACCTCGCATTTGCAAAGATAAAGAAACTCAAATCTTACGATCTAAAAACAAGGCGGAAGTTTTTACTCCGTCGTGGATTTGCAACAACCAAAATAATCTTATCGATAATGCTTGGTTTGGAAGAGAAGGCGTTTTCAATTCTGAAAACGATGACAATTCCTGGACTGCTAACAATGCTCCCATTACTTTTCCTGAAGGAAAGACTTGGAAAGATTATGTTCGTGACATCCGTCTTGAAATCACTTGTGGAGAGGCTCCATACCTCGCCTCTCGTTACGACACTGTTACTGGTGAATTTATACCTGTTGAGCAACGAATTGGAATGCTTGACCGCAAATTGCGCGTCATAAACGAAAATTGCCACAAATCAGGAGAATGGTTAAAAGCAGCTCGAGAGGCTTATAAAAGTGTTTATGGCTTCGAGTGGCAGGGTGACAGTCTTCTGATTGCAAGGGAAACGCTTCTTTACACATTTGTTGAAAACTACCGACTAAAATTCGGGAAGAACCCATTGAAAAAATCATTAAAGTCGATTGCAGATATCATTTCATGGAACTTATGGCAAATGGACGGTTTGAAAGGCGTTGTGCCTAACTCTTGCACTACGCAAAAGGATACCAAAAAAAATATTTTTGGAGAAGAATTTATTGAGGAGAAACCATGTAATGGATGCTTGAAGGGAAATATACACGAACACAATGGAATAAAGTGCTTGATAAGAGACTGGAGAAAATCTCCTAAAGAGAAACAAATAGAAACTTTTATATCATCAATCAAATTTTAATTACTATGGAAAAAATGACTATTGAACTCCTATTAGCAAAAAACATCACATTAAACAATACACATTTCTGGAAAGCAAGCGATGTCGCTTCTCTTGCAGGATATGATTCTATAAAAGATATTATGCACGCCATTTATGGTGGTATCGAAGAATGTGCATCAAGAAAACTCAATCCAGACAATCATATAATAAAGTTAAACAAATCAGAACAAACAGATTACTTGCTTTCTGGTTTCATGGCTTATTTGGTTTGCCAAATGCTGAATTTTAACGAAGGTATTGACGGCTTTGGTGATTACAAACAGAAGATACAGGGATTACTTCCTCGACGAAAAACAGATTGCTATCAGGTTGGTGATTTGGTTAGAATAATAGCAAGGTCACCGGCAAATAGGCCATGGCAAACATTCCCAAATTTCAAAGACAAAATAGCCACTATTGCTGAAATTTCAGACAATGGTCAATACCTATTAAAGGTATATCGTTCAAGTCTGAGTTTGAATGAGATAATTGCTGATTATTTCACAGAAAGTCAATTTGAGCATTTCGAATCACAAAGCGAATTGTAGTTGTACGTGAGAAGCAAATAGAAACTTTTATGTCATCAATACCTAATCTCTATGCTGTTTGATTCTGCGTTAAAACCAAAGTTAATCTACGTCTTTAGAATAAATGATGAGAGCCACCGAGGGACTTTGAAAATCGGGGAAACAATTTTGCCTGATGGAACGAATGTTATCCAAAATCCGAATTCTCACAAGCTGAATGAGGCTGCTCGCAACCGTATCAACCAATATACTAAAACGGCTGGCATTGACTACGAATTGCTTCATACAGAAATGACGTTGTTTTTAAAGGACGGTACTATTAAGTCTTTTAACGACAAGGCAGTTCACGACGTTTTGCTACGTAGTGGAATTAAGAGAAGGAAATCCCAAAACTGGGGCTCCGAATGGTTTGAAACTGATCTTGAAACGGTAAAGAAGGCGATAGGCGCTGTCAAGGAGGGGCGTCAGTCTCTGCTTGCCCACGAGGTTACACAAGACAGAAGTCCCATTGCCTTCAGACCTGAACAGCAAGAGGCGATTAACAAAACCATTAAGCAGTTCAAAAAAGGCAATGCAATGCTCTGGAATGCTAAAATGCGTTTCGGAAAGACGCTTTCAGCTCTGCAGGTTGTTAAAAAAATGAACTTTAAGCGGACCCTGATTCTTACGCACCGCCCTGTTGTTGATGATGGTTGGTTTGATGACTTTGGAAAGATTTTCTATGACACTAAAAATTTTGCATATGCGTCTAAGAATAATGGTGCCGACTTCAAGAATCTGGAGAAAGACGCAAAAGAAAAGGATTTGCACTATATCTATTTTGCTTCAATGCAAGATTTGCGAGGCTCTGAAACTGTTGGCGGAAAATTTGACAAAAACGATGAGATATTTTCAACCGACTGGAATCTGATTATCGTTGATGAGGCTCATGAAGGCACCCAAACGGAATTGGGTACCAACGTTATGAAGGAACTTACCAAACCTAACACAAAAGTGCTTTCTCTTTCAGGTACGCCATTCAACCTTATTGACGGTTATAAAGAAGACCAAATTTACGAATGGACCTATATTGACGAGCAAAAGGCGAAAATGGAATGGGACAAAAGTCATTTCGGAGACCCAAATCCTTACGCTGGCTTGCCTGAAATGAACATATATACCTATAATTTGGGTGACTTGTTGAAAGATTATGTTGATGAGGATATTGCATTCAACTTCCGTGAGTTTTTCAGGGTAAATAATGAGGGAAAGTTTGTTCATCATAGCGACGTTAAGGCTTTTGTTGACTTACTTTGCAAGAAAGATGAATTGAGTGCTTATCCTTTCTCGAATGATGAATACCGTGATATCTTCAGGCATACTCTTTGGATGGTTCCTGGCGTAAAGTCGGCTCTTGCATTGCAACACATGCTTGAGGAGCATCCTGTTTTTCAGCATTTCTCGATTGTCAACGTTGCGGGAGAAGGTGACCCTAACGATGAAAGCAAAAACCTAGAGGCTCTCGAATTGCTGCGCAAGCAAATTGGCAGCGACCCTGACAAAAGCAGGACAATAACCTTATCGTGCGGCCGCCTTACTACGGGCGTTAATGTTCCGGAATGGACTGCTGTAATGATGATTTCAGGCTCTTTCAATACTGCAGCCGCCGGATATATGCAAACAATTTTCAGGGTGCAGACTCCAGCAACTATCAATGGCAGAGTGAAGGAGAAATGCTATGTGTTTGATTTTGCTCCTGACAGAACGCTGAAAGTGCTTGCCGAAACGGCTAAGATTTCAACAAAGGCGGGAAAGACATCGGGTAATGACAGAAAAACCATCGGCGAGTTTCTAAACTTCTGCCCGGTTATTGGTATGACTGGCTCGCAAATGAAAAACTACGACGTGGACTCAATGCTTCAGCAATTAAAGAAAGTATATATTGAGCGCGTCGTTAGAAACGGTTTTGAAGACAACTATCTCTATAACGACAAGTTGCTAAAAATGGATAACCTCGAATTGGAGGAATTCAATAACTTAAAAAAGATCATCGGAGCAACTAAGGCTATGCCTAA
>Freddie_p1__coassemble_1602_pt1 | contig 10425 bp, 7 predicted proteins | sample Freddie_p1__metabat2_high_PE_008 | metagenome-assembled genome bin Freddie_p1
TCTATCTCAACGCCATCTTTACGCCAACCGCCAAACAAAGTAACTGTTGTATTTGTAGCAGCAGAAGCATCTGAGTGGATTGAATAAAAGAAGTCTGCGCCCCACGCATTTGCCATATCAGAGCGCTCTTCCAAACTAACTTGATCAGCCTCTGTTTCACGGCATAACTTCAAGTTTTCAGCCGGCATGTCGGTATATGTAGTTAGATACTCACGGATTGTATGAGCAACAGCAAGCACTTTTTCTGCTTCGGAATAACCCCAAAGTCCTTGATTTTCACGTCCTGAGTGACCTGGGTCAAGGAATAATTTGAAATCACCCCAGCCTGTTACCTCAGCAGCGTTTACTGATGGTGCTGCCATTGCAAGCAATGATAATGCAACTGCACCTTTTGCTATCTTTGATGTAAAACGGTTCATATTCATTAGTATTTGAGGTTAATAACATAAATAGCTGCATCTGCTGCGTTTTCAAAAGCAACTTTCTTTCCGTCAGGAGAAACAGCCGGTGTCAATGGAACTACGCTTGTGTTGCTTGTCAAGTTAACACTTGCTTTTGTTGCAACGTTTACTGTGTAGATATCTGACGAAGTGAATACTTCACCATTATCCTTTACAACTGTTGCGATAAGGTTCTTACCGTCAGGCAACCATGCAGGGTGTGATGCTTTCATAACGAATGACAATGCCGAGCCGTCAACATTGCAAACATAGATACCCTTACCAGGAACCTGGAATGCAACCTTTGAACCGTCTGGAGACAATGCCGGGTTGATAATAATCTTACCTGAGAATTGCTTTAATGAAGCAACGCGTGATGCTACTCCTGCTGGATCATTAACCATCATTTCATAAACATTACCGTTAACTGCTGCCTTTCTTTGAACTGAAGCAAGACTCTTCCATGTTGGTGTGCCATTAAGCCTTGTCTTTGCAACCAAAGTCTGGCTTGCGCCACCGTCAACAGACCATGCTTTCACTTCGTGAAAAACGCGACCTGACTCTACAACATTTGTTCTGCCAAGAATTTGCTTACTATCGGCTTTCCATTGCATTTTGTAGCCGGCTCCTGCTGCACTTGTTAACTGCTTGAGGTTTGTACCATCTGCATTTGCTACGATAATACCAGTGTAATTGTCTGAAGTCATGGCAATTTTAGACCCGTCTGGAGACCATACCGGTGCCATCAATCCATAATTTGTCTTCACCAATAATTCTGGTTGGCTTGCACTGCGTGGCTGTGCGAAAAGACTGCCGCTCATGCACACTGCAAGTGCCATTACGAATACTTTTTTCATCGAATTGGTTTTATGTTAGTTAATAATATTAGTTTTTCGATTCTAAGATAATGGATAGCAAAAACTAAAAAATTTTTTAATATTCTTATGCGGCCACTACTTATTCAGTTCAAAGGTACAACAAAATTCCTTATTCCAAATAGTCGTAATTATATTTTAATTTTTTTTAAATAGACTACTTATCGGAGATACCAAGCCAAAAAAACAAAAGCGGAGTACCGCCTTTTGCTAAGCAGTACTCCGACAATATTTTACAAAAATTCTGTTCTAAACGAGATGACTTACCAGTTCTTCTCTATCGCCATATAGAAAATCGATTACTGGAACTTCAATCATTGTATATGCTCCAGGATTCTGACGCATTGAAGCACGCGCCGCCCCTACCAATACCTGCGCTGTCAACGCTGGATTATTGATCGACATCTGGAATTCGAAACGCTGATTCTGAGTTTTGCCTGAAACACCTTTTCTTACCATATTAACGCCATGACCCATATCCTTAACTTCATCAACATCGGCAACCTGCATAACATGTGTCTCATCATTAACAAAATAAGGGTCAGCCTTTACCTTAGCAGCAACGTCTTCCAATTTATATCCGTCGAACAATTCAACATATACCATACGGCGGTGAATGCCTGTTCCCAATGGAATAGTCATTGACAAAGCATTTTTAACGCCCTCAATCGCCTTTACAGCAACTGTATGACCCATACTCATTCCTGGTCCGAAATTAGTATATGTAAGACCTTTAGGAGCACACACCTGCATTAACGCCCTTACTATCGAGTCGCTTCCTGGATCCCAACCAGCTGAAATTACTGATACTTTACCATATTTCTTTGCTTCTTCGCCAAGGCTGCGACGCAATTCCTTGATTGATGTATGTATGTCGAAACTGTCAACTGTATTCATACCAAGAGACAAAGCATACTTTGCATATTCCTCAACCTTACGGGTAGGAGTACACAAAATAGCAACATCTGCCTCAACATCTTTCAAATCACTAACAACCTTGTATCCCTTCAACTCCTCAGGGATATTGCTGATATCACGGCGCACAATTCCGGCAATTTCAAAATCAGGTGCCTCTATAAGGGCATCAAGAACAAACTTACCGATATTACCGTAACCTACAATTACTGCTTTTATCATCTTTTTTACCTTAAAATATGTAACCTACACCAAGATTTAAATAAATCGGGTGCATATCAAATGTAATAGTCTTGAAGTCTTTATGGAAGACGTTATTCAAACCCCAAGTTAAGTCTGCATAAAGTTTCAGGTGCTTGAATGCTTTCCAGTCAACACCGGCTTGAGCCCCCCATTGGAATGTTCGCAAGTCTTTGGAAAAGTCGTATGTTGCAACATTGTCACCTGTGTAGTTAACTTTCAAACCTGTCGGGTCTCCTTGACGAAGATATCCGTCATAGACGTAACCCTCGAACTTTCCTTCCATCATATATGACAAGAACACTCCAAGTTTGATATTTGTTCGCGGGTGGACACGATAAACGCCCAAAACTGGAAAAGTAAGGTATGAATTTCTAACAGAAGTCTGAACGCCACCAGTCCAGCGACCGCCAACTTTCTCCCCTCCGTCACCTACAATTTCCATATTGTAGTTCTTAACTCGTGCCTTAGTGTCCATATTCTTGTTTTCCATTTTAACACCGAAAAGAATACCCCATTTGTTTTCTGAGCCAAAGCGTTTAGTAAAATCAGCCTCAACAGAGAAAGGCAATGTTGGACTGTAACTTTCCAATTTTCTAATTTCTTGCGGTAATGGAAGCGGAGCAACTCCACCTATATTATAACCCGCACGCAATTCTATCTCCCAATTTTTCAAAGAAGCATTTATCAACGCTTTTGTACGGCTAACCTGACTAAATCCTGCAAAAACCGTTAACGCTGCAATTACAGTTAATATATATTTTTTCATGACTGTTCCTCCTTTTTATTCTTCATTTTCATTAACTAACTTCAAATCGGCAATATCAAGAGTACTGCCAACTGCTCCTTCAAAGACATCGCCGTCAAGACTTGATGAAATTACAATGCCTACCTTGTAGACACCTTGACCCAACTTGTCTCTATCCAACTCCCTGCCATTGACAGCCTTCTCAAACGGAACATCGAAAGTAACCCACTCGTCAGACTCTCTCTCGTCGCCTACCATAGCGATAGAAACCAAATTTTCATGCTGGAAATTCTTTTCGTGAATGTAGCCATCTATATAGTCAACCTTACCTGGTTCTGACTCAAAGAAAAGGGCATAGATTGAGAAAATATCTTTCTTATCAGGAACTACCCTGCCATACTTATCGGTAAACACCTTACCAGCCTTGTACCTGTAACGACCCTGCAATCTGACAGGAACATAATGGTAAGGTTCACCAAACTTAGTTGCACCACGGGCATTGCCGATAGCCTGGCCAAGGTCAAAAAAGCCCTGGAACAAGTTACCGGCAGCAATAGGCATTCCAACTATTGCACCAAACGAACCTGTTGAACAAGTAGTCAATCGTATAAACTCAGGCTTCGCGTACGTTCCGTCCGGATTATAAAAATAAGTATATCCGTCTTCTGCATTCTTTTTCAAAACGACATCATCAGCATAGACAGCCCTTGTCGGAAAATACTTCCAAATATGCTGCTTATATGTCAAAGGATCATCAGGATAGCCATAATCCTTCTGAGCATCTTTCACAGCAACTCCACAAAATTCAAATCCTGGGTTACCAGAAGCCCAAGTCATAACTTCTTCTCCACTCTCATCTATTTCTACAAAAATAGAGTACTTATTTCCAGCATCACCCTCTCCTGGATTAAGATGTATTCCATTAAACTTATATACGGACGGTATCTCCTTTTGGACAACACGAACAGGATATTTCTTGGACCATTCACCATCTTGAGAAGTAACCGTATAATATACAGTATGATTTTCGGCATTCAAGAAATCTTGCGGAGTTCCGCTTGCAGGAGTTATAGTTGCACCCTCTGTAACAGTAAATTCAGGGGCAAGTTGTGATATATCTCCAGTTGGTCTAATTCGAAGAGTAACAGTGTTATTATCAACAACTACCGGGGATTCTAAGATAGATTCAGGCACTGTACAAGTAAGAATATCGCACTCAGTGTTCAACGCCTCTTCTTGGATACAGGAAGTAATCCCAATTGCCGCTGTTAAACCCACGGCACAAATTTTAAAAAAATTACCCATATTAACAAATCTAATTCAAAATATGATGCAAAGATAGTGCAAGGTGAGAGCAAAAAAAAATAAAAACGTAGTTTTTAGGGATTTTTGCCGAATCGCAGCCTATCTTGCACGAAGTGAAAGATAATACAAACCGAGTGCAGTGGCAAATAAAAACGCAGTTATTGAATTCCTATCCACACTATATCCCCCATTGCCATAAAAACGACAAAAGAGGATGCCGTTGCATCCTCTTTTATATGTCATTCGGAATTGTTCTCGCTTACTTAGCAGTGTTAACACGACGCTCTTTAATACGAGCCTTCTTACCAGTAAGTTCGCGAAGATAGTACAATTTTGCACGGCGAACTTTACCATATTTGTTAACTGTAATACTGTCGATAAACGGAGACTCAATTGGGAAAATACGCTCAACACCAATGTTGTCGCTCATCTTACGAACTGTGAAACGCTTCTTTTCTCCATCACCAGAAATACGGATTACAACGCCGCGGTACTGCTGGATACGTTCCTTGTTACCCTCTTTAATGCGATATGCTACTGTAATAGTATCGCCCGGTCCGAACTCCGGATGTTGCTTGCCTGTAGCAAAAGCCTCTTCGGCAACTTTAATCAAATCCATTTTACTATATATTAAAACGTTAATAATTATCGCAATGTAACAAACCACCTGTCTTGCCAGAGATTGCGAAAAGCGGTGCAAAGTAACTAATTATTTTCCAATTATGCAACTTACTTAGCAAGTTTTTATCGCTTTTGCTTTTAATCTCCTATTTTACGCTAATTACGGACTGGCTCAACGGGTTACACTTCTATCTCTCCGCAATAAAATGTTATATTTTGCAAATAATGTATTTTTTACAAACAACTACATAAATTTTGTTGTAAATTCGTGAAATAAAACCATTACATTATGAAAATCAAAAATATAATAATAGCGGGACTGTCTGCTATATTCTTGTCCCAGCCAGCTACCGCTGACGATTTGGTAATTATGCACACCAATGACGTTCACGGTAATATAGTGCCGGAAAAAACAAAATACGCCGGAGGACTTGCCCGAAGAAAAGTGGTTATTGACAGCATCAGGAAGGCTGAAAAGCATACCCTTCTCGTTGATGCCGGTGACGACGTGCAAGGTTTTCTTTATTTTACTGCTTTTGGCGGTGAAGTTGAATACGGCGGCATGAACAAACTCGGGTACGACATAGTAACCATTGGCAACCACGAGTTCGACAACGGTTTGGAGGCTCTTGCAAAAAACTATAAGATTCTAAAAGCAGAAAAAATTTGTGCGAACTATAACTTCGACAAAACTCCGCTAAAAGGAATGACAAAGGAATACGTAATCAAAAAATTTGACGACAAGAAAATTGCCTTCATCGGCATTGGATGCCAACCAGAGGGTATGATTCTTCCTGGTAACCGCATTGGTATGGAATACAAAGATGCGGCTTTCGTTGCCGACAGTATTGCAACTATGCTAAAAAACAAGGGTAAGGCTGACTACGTTATAGTTCTTTCTCACATTGGATACAAAACCAGCAGACCAAACTTGCCTTGTGACTCTCTCCTTGCCCTAAACAGCAAGGATATTGACGTTATAATTGGCGGACACTCCCATACAAAAATAGACCCTAAAGAAGGAAAACACCAAAACATCTTCGAAAATAAAAAAGGTAAAAAAGTCCTTGTTGCTCAGACAGGTGGCAATGGTGAATATCTCGGTGTAATCACAATTGACCTTGATGACCTTGACGAGGAACCAGAAAGCGAACTGATAAAGATTGACGCTCGCTATGACAACAGAACAGACCCAAAAATTGCGGAATGGTTGAAACCTTACGACAAGGGTGTAGAGAAAATGAAACAAATTATCATTGGGAAATCCGCCGCTGAATACCCAAATCGTGGCACAAACCCTCTTTCAAACTGGGTTGCTGACAAAATTTATGAAATAGGAGAAACGGTTACTGACAAGCATATCGACTTTGCAATCGGCAATAAGGGGGGAATCCGCAAGCCTCTCCCAAAGGGTGACATTTCTTTGGGTCTTATACACACTATGCTGCCTTTTGAAAACTATGTAAACGTTATCGAACTTGACGGAAAATCAATCATTGACGCCTTCGATATAATGGCATCCCGCGACGGCGATGCCGTAAGCAAGCATATTAAAGCAACGTTCAAGAACAAGAAAACGACGGAAATACTTATCAACGGAAAACCTATTAACCCAAACAAAACCTATATAATTGCCACAATCAGTTATCTTTATGAAGGCGGAGACAACATGGAACCTCTTACTAAAGCAAAACTGATAGGAAAGACTGAAGTATCACTGAAATATTCAATGATTGACATCATAAAAGAAATGACAAAAAACAATCAACAAATAAATCCAGACCCAACCCCAAGAATGTTCTTTGAATAAATCCATAACTAAAATGAAAAAACTAATTATTACAATTACCCTATGTGCCTTACTTCCGTTTATAGTTAACGGAAAGCATAAGACAATTATCCTTAAAAATACCGATTCGAAGGCAATGAACGAATGGGTAGACAGCGTTTACAACTCTCTTTCTACCGAAGAAAAAATCGGACAACTTATTGCACAGGCGGTAGCCCCAAAGGATCTTCAGAAGGCCAAAGATGAAATCAAACTGCTGGTTGACAAATACAACATCGGCTGCATTTATTTCAGCCCAGGTCCGGCAAAAAACCATGCAGAACTGGTAAATTATACAAACAGCATTTCAAAAACCCCGATTTTCGTTGCAATCGACGGAGAATGGGGTCTATCTATGAGAATGCCGAACACACCCCGTTTCCCCAAAAACATGATGCTTGGGGCTATACAGAACGACAAATTGCTGTATGAATACGGAGCCGAAATAGCTAAAGAATGTAAAGCGCTCGGCATCAGCGTTAATTTTGCCCCTGTTCTTGACGTAAATAGCAATCCTAATAACCCTGTTATTGGAACGCGCTCTTTTGGTGAGAAACCATCAAACGTCAGCAGCAAGGCAATTGCCTACTCGCGCGGTCTTGAAGACAACGGCGTTATGTCTGTTTCAAAACATTTTCCAGGACACGGTGACACTCACGACGACTCACACAAGACTCTCCCTTTGGTTGAACGCTCTTTAATAGAACTTCAATCAAGCGATCTTATCCCTTTCAAAAATTATTTTAAAGCAGGTTTGTCTGGAGTAATGATTGCACACCTTAACATTCCGGCTTTAAAAACCGGCAAATTGCCTTCTTCTCTTTGCAGTAGCGTTGTTACTAAACTTCTCAAGGAAGATATGGGATTTAAAGGACTGGTCTTTACAGATGCACTAACAATGAAAGGGGCTATCGTTGAAGATGAGCCTAACGGACTGTTAGCATTGCGAGCAGGTGCGGAAGTGCTTCTCGAGCCAAGAAACTTGCCGAAGAACTTCAAGGCTATGATTAAGGCATACGAAGAGGGCGGCAACGACAAAATACTTATTGAAAACGCTTGTAAAAAAATCCTCAGGTACAAATACGCTCTTAACCTTCAGAACAGTAAAGAAATAGACGCGACGGCCGCAGAAAAAAGCGTGAACACAAGAAGTGCAGAACTTGTTATGCGAAACCTCTATGCCGCCGCTATAACTGCCATAAAAAATGAAAACGATATTCTGCCGATAAAACACATTGAAAAGAAAATTGCAGTTGTTAATATCGGAGATGATGCCTTTAATAAATTCACAGAAACATGCGGACTTTACACTACAGTTGAAAAATACGCAATGAATGCTGCAAATGCTGACAACGTTACAGAAAAGGTTAAAGATGCTTCTACCGTAATTGTCGGCATATATACTAAAGACCAATGGGCGGCAACTTGCCTTGACAAAATTATCAAAGGAGCCGGTGCTGGAAAGGTTGTTCCTGTATTCTTCACAACGCCTTACACCCTCTCAAAACACAAAACGGCCGTTGACGCCTGCAATACTGCCGTTATTGCATACGAGAAGGTGGATTTGGCACAAGAATATGCCGCTCAAGCGATATTCGGAGGTAGCGAAATTTCTGGAAAGACGCCTGTATCCATTGACGGTGTTGCAAGTTGTGGCACTGGAGTTAACATAAAGCCATCAAGAATTGGCTATGGGATTGCAGAAGAAGTTGGCCTTGACGAAAAATTCATCTTCCAGGCAGATTCTCTTGCCACAGAAGGAATCAAGCAAGGAGCCTACACAGGTTGCCAAGTGCTCGTTGCCAAAAACGGCAAAATTGTTTTTAACAGGAACTACGGTTACACTGACAACAAAAAGAAAATTAAAGTTACTGCAAATACAATTTTTGACCTTGCCTCGGTATCTAAAGCAACAGGGACTCTTCCTGCTATTATGAAAACAATAGATTTGGGAAACATGCACCTTAACGACAAGTTGGAAAAATTCATTCCAGAATTGAAAGGAACAGAAAAGGGTAATTTCCTTATAAAGGACATTCTATACCATGAAACAGGCATGCCAGCCGCTCTAAACATCTACAAAGAGATGACCGATAGCCTTTCATTTACAGGCAAACTTGTAGGAGGGAAAAGGACGGTAGTTTTCACAAAACAGGCAGGTGGAGGATTCTTAAACAAAGACGCTAAAGTTAGACGCGACATTATTTCTGACCATAAAACTGATGCTTTCAACTATCAGTTGGGTAAGAAATTGTTTGTTGGCCAGGTAACTTACGATACTATAATGCAGAAAATTCACAACATTAAACTTCGTGACAACAAAAATTACCTATACAGTTGTCTGAACTTCTGCCTGCTTATGGAAGCAGAAGAGAACGCAAACAACACCAAACACGACAAATTCCTCTACGAGCAGATCTACCGTCCTCTCGGGGCTTTCAGAACATGCTACAAGCCTCTTGAAAAATTCGACAAGGCAGAAATAGCAGCTACAGAAATTGACGAGTATTTCCGCGATGGAGTTATCGTTGGTACTGTCCATGACGAGACTGCCGCGTTTTCAGCAGGAGTGCAAGGAAATGCCGGACTATTCTCAACAGCAAATGACTTGGCAAAATACTGCTCTATGCTCTTGAATAAGGGAGCATACGGTGGGACACAAATAATAGCACCTGACGTTGTCAAAACATTCATGACTTCACAAAGCAAAAACTCACATAGAGGGCTTGGCTTTGACAAGCCTAACACAGAAAAGCCTGAACGCTCCTCAACTTGCGAGGAGGCTCCGGCATGCGTCGTTGGCCACACTGGCTATACAGGAACGTCATTCTGGATTGACCCTGAGAATGATATTATCTATATCTTCCTCAGTAACCGCGTTTGCCCTACCAGAAACAACCCCGCTTTCTCTAAGGTTGGAGCAAGAGCAGGTATCTTCGGTCTTGTTTACCAATCTATAGAAAGGGTAAACAACACTGCTAAACGCGCAACATATTAACACTAAAACTAAGATACTCAAACAGAAACAATAAAAAGAAAATATTTGCAAAACCACACAAAAAACACCATTATGTAAGATTTTAAGCGATTTTAATAACAATTATTTCGCAATTTCGATTTATTTGTGTACTTTTGCACAAACATTAACAAAACTGGAGATTAGAAAAAATGAAAGCAACAGAAGTTATCAACGACCTTCGTCGCAGATTTCCTTACGAACCGGAGTACCTCCAAGCAGTTGAGGAAGTATTAACATCAATCGAGGATGTATATAACGAACATCCGGAATTTGAGCGATACAATTTGATAGAGCGTCTATGCATTCCTGATAGAATTTTCTCTTTCCGCGTTTCGTGGGTAGATGATAAGGGTCAAGTGCAGAACAATATGGGTTACAGAATCCAGCACAACAACGCTATCGGCCCGTACAAAGGCGGTATCCGTTTCCACAGC
>Freddie_p1__coassemble_1767_pt1 | contig 9195 bp, 5 predicted proteins | sample Freddie_p1__metabat2_high_PE_008 | metagenome-assembled genome bin Freddie_p1
GATAATCCTTAATATAGGCGTTATAGATGCCGTTACCGTCGATATAGCCGTTTTCGGTATTTATGCGGATCAATCTGCCATTTTCATACTCATAGTTCCCGCAATAGTCCCGCGTCATATATGTCCGTATAGGGTCTTTCTTATCCGCTGCAGCAAGACTCATTTCAGGCACTATCTGATGCATATCATCAAAGTTTTCACCCTCTGCAAATTGCGGATTTACAATCGCTGCATTGTCGATCATATACTTGGTTTGCATTTTTCTACCCGATGCGTCGTAGATATTGCAGATTATGTGTCCGTCTGAAAACAAAATACGCTCCGGTTGATTTAAATAATTATATTCTATCTTCGATATACCCTTGTTCAAGTCTCTGGTCATATTTCCATTGGAATCCCAAGAATATTCGGACGACTCCTCTGCTCCGTCCTTAAAGTCCATTGAACCGTTAAGAATAACTTCATTTGCAAAATCTGTAACCTTTCGCAATTGGTTGCCGTTGCGCTCTATCTTAAGACTGTCAATGGTTCCATAATAGTAAGTACGGGAGCCTGAACCGATAAATTTATTGCTCCGAACCGGTCCTCTTCTGTTAATTGCTGTCAGATTGCTGTTTGCATCGTATGCATATTCTGCTGAATAATCTTCTTTTACTCTTGCGGTCTTTACGGCTTCTGACACGCCAAGTTTTCTATATGTGTGATATGCCCCGCCATGCCGTGCACTGATTAATCGGCCTGCCTGATCATAGGTGTAATTATATCTACCCTTATGGGTCTCCTTGACATTATTATTTTTATTTACAACTGTCCAATTCTGCATACTTACGCTTCCGCCATAAAGACCTTGAGGGTTTGTCTCTGTTGGTTCATATCCTATAGTCTGTGCAAATGCCGGTCCTTTTATATTTGTCAGCCAACCCTGTATGTTATAGGTGAACGTCTGGTCTTCCTTCATGCCAAGAACCTTAGTGCTAACTAACTGTCCAAGGATGTTATAGCCATTTTCATACAATGTAACTGGTTGCTTTGTGTCGTGCTGATGCGTACACGAAAGAAGACGCTCGTTTCGGTCATATTTGTATGTATATATGTCAACATGCGATGTGTCGGCGGTGGAATACTCGTGACGCACTTCCTTTGGCTTGCCACTAAATGTAAGTTTATAATACCTGACATCATACCCTCCTTTATAGTTGGTTTCGCGCGACTGAACCAAATTGCCGTGCAAGCCATAATAATATACAGAAAGCAGTTCGGATGCTGCACCGTCCAGAACCTTTACAATTTTGCCGGTAAGCATACCCCTGGTTGAATGCTCGGGTATAGGGGAGGTGTATTTCTTGTCATATCCATACTTGTCTTGATATGACAGGTTATTGTTTGAGGACTCTAGCATTGCAACAAACCGATAATCGTCATAAAAATACACTTCGTATATCTCACCTCCGTCATTAAGAGCCATAACACTGGAATAGCCGTACGGAGCAGTCTCTCCATCAAAATAAGCCTTATCGCAATTGTTCCGCATTGTTTCAGCAAGAACTGAAGCATTGCGAATGTCCTTGACAACACCTGAATAAATCAAACGGTCAAAACTGTCATAAGCATAGAATGTCCACTCCTGTCGTGACCGCTGGTTGCCGTCCTGACTATAGCGGAGGTTACCCGCCTTGTCGTATACATAGTCTATGGCTCCTGCTCCAGGATTTTTCTTCTTAGTCAAAAGTCCTCTGCCATTGTAATTAAAGCAATAGCAGTACTTGCTTATTACCTCATTTGACACACTCACGTCATTTACAACGTTCTTCAAGGATTCTGCTCCCATAGGCGGAAGAATATATCTCAACCTGTGGTGAATATCATAGACATAGTATGTATCAAGAAACCTGCCGTCGCATTTTCTTCTTATCAAGATTGTACTGTCGTTCATATCCTTAAAAGTCAGAACTTCTCGATTATCCTCATCAGTTGTTTTTATGATGCGGAGATTGTTTTTGGGATAAGTCCCTTTTGGAGAAAGACTGCCGTCTTCTTGGTTGACAACATATCTCTTGCAGGCGAACTCTCCTGTACCGGTATTAAGATGATATGATGATTTCACTCCATTGGCAACCTCCCATGCCATTCCCGGCTTTTTTGCCTCAACCAACCGCGCTTCAACGGAAGTTTCATAGTATGCAGAACTGTATGTTTTACTATCTTCATAAATAGAATAGTCAAGCGTAGCCTGAGGGGTAAATTGCCCGGATCCAGAGCCAATGGCCGGCAACCAGTTCTTTTCCTGAAGCCCTCTTGCATTATACTCAATGAAGCCCGCAAGATCTCTGTCTAACGCGTCCGCTCCAACATGTACGCTTTGCTCAAGCCGTCCCAAACCGTCAAAATACCGGGCTGAGACTATCGAGTTTTCTTTTGTTATATAATGTGGTAAATATGTGATACCAGGCTGAACAACATGCCCGCCTGAAATATCTTTTATATTATATGGCAAAAATATAGAATCGCGTTCAATTAACTTAGAGAACGCCTCAACACCGTTGCTTCAACTATATAATTATAGTTATCTGAAAACTGGAAATCTTCATGAAAAGTCACAGGCATATACTCTTTTGATACAAAAGAATATGTCACATCTGCCGACGATAAATTCACATCCATAGATGTAGCAACGAATGAAACCATTAGCACAAGAAAAAAAGCAGTTGAATTCAGTAAACGCTTCATATTTGTCATTCTAATCGTTTGTAATTATACTTATACGCTTTAACGATCTGCCCGGTCTCATCAAGGATGTATTCAAGCCTGCCGAACTTGTCATATCCGTAATACTCAGTCTTGCCGTCCGGCTTGACTGTTGAGGATAGTCCTATTCCTGGAATATAATGGTAACTCGTCACGGCAGAGTTGCCAAGTTCTTTCCGCAGTTCCGTTATTTTTCCATAGTCCGGCTTAAGCTGTCGGGCAAAATCATCGAATTTACCTATAATCCTCTTTACGCTGACAGTATCTGCATTCTCTATTTTTGCAACAAGATACTGCGACGAATGTCCCCATAAAAACACCGTTCCCTTACCGCCTGATTTCTCCTGATATATCAGATGCCCATAACTGTCATACCCACACCTGACGGTGTCACAATCTGCATATCCCTGCGTTGAAGTTACGATATTTACCGGAGCATAAAGATATGGATTAATTTTCTGATATGCAATGCCTTCGACGGATTTTAACTTTTTGCTTCCAGATGAAACAATATACTCTCGCCTTTGCGTTTCAGGTACAAGCAAGAAACCGCTTTTCGCTGACGCATCAGACTCCCACAGATAATCAATTTCTGTCACTTCGGCTTCATTACTCCCAACGCTTTTAGAAAGGCTTACCGGCTGGCAATAACTATTGTAATCTATTAAGATTTCATTAACTATACTATTGCCCTCATAATGAACTGCCGTCCGTGAACGGTTCAACCTTGGCAGATAGGTATATATCTTGTATGACGAAGCTTCTTGCAATTTTGTATTGAAATAGTTCCTGCTATATACGGCTGGGACAAATGACTTCTCTTTTATTCCATAATTGTTTGATTCGGAATATGTCAGTCTATTGTCTATGTCATAATGCTTTTTGGACAGCAAAAGCCCTCGCTCCATCTCTGTTGATGAATATTTGGAGCTTTCAGTCCTGGTGCCAGAAAGCAGGGCTTCTGCTGGATCATCAAGATTGGTGTCAAATTTGGAATAGCGATATTCTATCCGGCTTCCATCTGAAAGGACCTCCACCACGGACGAGTACCCTATCTGACTTCCCAAGGCGTTCATACCTCCGTAATTTGTAGAATTTGATGAAAAATATATATCAACATGACCCGAAATTTGACCGTCGGCCGATTTCAGATTGTAATTTGAATATTTGTACTTTGGAAGTCCGCCTAAAATTCCCGAAGAATATGCCTTCGCATAACTCGTACCGCCCTTTGTATAGAAAAATTCCCTATAGTCCAAAACCTTGTCATCATAATTTCTGCTGGTTATCCTCTTTACTCTTATTCCGCCTGCAAGCATTGTCTTCTTATTAAGTTTTGTCCTTGTTTCATCAAGGACATAACCACACTCATTCGGCTCATATTCAAATTCTGTATAGCCTCGTGTCGGGTATATGATTTTATTAAGAACTCCACAACTCATAAGTTGAGGATTCGGCTCACGAGACTTATAGTACAAGTCTACATCTGACATATTAATTAAACTGTCAGTATCTTTATTTAAGAACCCCCAATGGTCTGTTCTCTGTGACAAATATCCGGGCACAAATTTCAAATCCTTGTAACTAAAAACATACAATTCATCTCCTGAAATCACCCTTTCCAAATACAATCTATGCGTTGGTGTAAAAATATTATCTTTTTCATAGAACAGTTTTATACTTCTCAAATCAACGCCATCATTATTTCTTACAACTATGCTGTCTAACTGCCGGCTTTTAAGGCGGCTTCCAAAAATCACTGACTTTTCTTGTTCCTTCTTAAATAGGATTATCAGAAAACATATACTTTTTGGAGTCTTTGTACAATCCATTGCAAATGTAGTAATAGTTCTGGTTGTACTTACTCGCATTAAAAGCCTTTCCTCTTTGGTACACTCCATCGCCATATTCTAACTGTCTAGAATTTATCGAATACAAATCTATCCTCCCATTTGGATAGACTACAGACTTCAAAAAAACCGGAGTTATCAGATTGCCTTGAGCAAAAAATGTTATATTGCTATTTATAAACTCATTATACTCGATCAAGCCTGAGCCTCTGGCTCCAACATTATAATTGGCTACAGAATACCATATCTGATTGGTAAAATCACCACGCTCGTACTGGAAACAGACCTCTTCCCCTTGCGGAAACTCTATTTTTGTCAGATACCAAGCCGACGACTGCCAATAACTCCAGTCCTGATTAAAGAAATCGATAGCCAACTCAACCGCATCGAAATCGTAACCAAATGTATATCTAACCCCTCTTGAATCTTGCAGTATGAAGCCTGTGATAACATCCGGACGATGACTGCCTAATGCATTTGTGACAAAAGACACAGAACCTGTCATATAGTCAACGACTTTTACATTATCCTGACATCTGACTTTCCACTCTCCCTTTGAATCCAAAGCAAACACACCAGAAACACCCAAGAAATTAAAATAAAATTCGTCTGGCTCCGTATCATATAAATCGACCCCCTTTTTAAAAAGTTCTTTCAGTCTGGTCTCCGTATCCCAAGACACTCCATCCAGTTGATGACCCACATAAAGATAACCTTGCTTTTTGTAATTTCCATCTCTATTATCCCAAAACGAGGCTTCATCATACAGCCCATTGACTTTTCTTGAAATACAACCCCCAAAATTAAGCGTCCAGCCTGTACCAACCCAGCCTGAACGGGTATCAGGCTTGATTCCTGATGTATGATAATTCAGAGAAACAGGAATGGTTCTTCCACTGACAGTTATGCCATAAAGTTCAATCCCAATGTCCGGCGTTCCCGTAAAATGAGAAACAGGGATATCTCCATACTGCCCGAGCGACGAAGAATTAGGACTTTTAATATTTTCATACTGCTCCGGCAACTGACCATAAAGAGAACAAGCAAATGCCATACTGATAAATAATATTAAAAAATTCAATTTTCTCATAACCGTAACTCTTATTCTACATTTATTGCTTTTACCTCTGTCTTTTCTCCAAGTACAGTATGCAACAGATACTCACCCGGTAGAAGAGTACCAACCTCCAGGCTTTGGCTATAAGCCTCACCACCTGAAACTTTCCGATATGGTATATAACCAAACACCACTCCATGTAGATTGGTTAGCGTTGCTCCAACTGTCATATCTCTATGCACTTCAACATTCAATGTAACTGTCCCTCCTGTATAATCAACATCAAGACCAGAATATCCATTTTCGTACTCTTTAGATAAATACCCACTCTTACCATTTGCTCTGCTGTCTGTTTTCTGCAAAGCATATTCATTCACCATATAAACCTCTGGAATTCCTGTTAACTGATTGGCGTACCTTACAAACGAAATTTTACTTGACCTTTCTATTTTTTCTCCAACATAAAACTGTTGCTCAACAATTTCAGCAACAGGGCAAGCATAACCTTCAGCATACCAACTATAAATATGCTCAACATACCGTGTTTTGTTTCCGCTTTGAATATCAGCAACACCTCTTCCTTTAATCATCACAAATGAATCATTGATTCGGTGTACCCTAAGAACATTTCGCAATGTATCACCTGGTTCCAATATCAGCATTCCTTTTGCATCGCAAACGCTTGTAGATATACCACCGACATACAAATCAAAAAGTTTGGAATATTCACCCTTCTGAACAAAAGGTTTCGAAACGCTGTCTCCATAAGCAAAAGGATATCTAAAAACTATTCCTGAAATAGAATCAGACAGTACTGTCAAACGATTTTCCAATCCCCCACAAAGCAAAGAGTCGCCTGACAAGCGAAAATCACGACGGGTGCCACCTTCGGTAACATATAATACAGAATCGCCTATCACTTCATATTCACATTTTACATTTCCGTCCAACACCTCCACATCCGTAAAATCCCATATCACATTTTCTCCTCGCAGACCTGGCTTCAAGTTACTTACCACCGTCTTATCTATAAAAGCACTCCCTTTAGGAATACTGTTAGTCCTCGTAAGAATATATGCAGTCCGTTCTGCTTTCATCGCATAGCAACTACATATTAACAAGGTAAACAAAATAGCACTTCTCAAGAAGCCAAAAATAAGTTTATTTCATTTTTATGGTGTTTTTCTTCCTAAACTCTGAATTTTATTATAACTTTGCTCTTGAAAAGTACGCACACGTCGCATAATTTAAGACTAACGATAAATGCGTATATAATAACAAGTTATGGATAATTTATCAAAACAAGCAAAACTGGATTTACGCTATTTGCGTATGGCACGCATCTGGGCGGAAAATTCATATTGCAAGCGGCGTCAGGTTGGTGCTTTGATTGTAAAGGACAAAATGATTATATCCGACGGATTTAACGGCACTCCGTCAGGTTTTGACAACATTTGCGAAGATAACGAGAACCATACATTTCCTTACGTTCTCCACGCAGAAGCCAACGCAATAACAAAAGTTGCACGAAGCAACAACAGCAGTGACGGAGCAACACTATACGTTACAGCCGCACCTTGCATTGAATGTGCAAAACTAATCATACAGGCAGGAATTTCAAGAGTCGTATTTTCTGAATATTACAGAATTACAGACGGACTTGACCTCCTGAAAAAAGCAGGTATCGAATGCTGCTTTTTAAGCGACGAAGAATAAGCAGTCGCCCTATAAGACACGAAAAAGTTATTATATAAATGAGAATAAAACATAATCCGATAATCTGGTTTCCTCTGGTTATTGCAACCTCTATTGTTTTGGGTATTATAATAGGGAACCATATTTCAACAAAGAAATTCATTACTGATAAGGACAGAAAGATAAATACCGTTCTGAACCTTATTGAAAGTGAATACGTCGATACTTTATCCATAAAAGATTTGGTAGAACTGACTATCCCTAAGATTATCTCAAATCTTGACCCACACTCCTATTACATTCCGTCAAGTGATGTCAAGGCTACAGATGATGAACTCAACGGCTCTTTCAGCGGAATCGGCATTACCTTCAATATGATGAACGATACTGCAAACGTTGTTGAAGTTATCCCTAATGGCCCAGCGGAAAAAGCAGGCATCCTTGCCGGCGACAGAATTGTTTCCGTTAACGACTCAACAACTACAGGCTCAAAAGTTTCGAGCGAGAAAGTAAAGAAATGGATTACCGGTGCAAAAGATTCAACCGTTAAAATTGGAATTAAACGAAATTCCTCAAAAAAGATTCTCTATTATAACGTTAAACGTGGCGACATTCCTGTTACATCTGTTGACGCAGCATATATGATCGACAAGACTATCGGTTATGTAAAAGTTAACAAATTTGGTCGCAACACATACGATGAATTTCTAACAGCCATTGCCCAACTACAGAGCAATGGAGCTGACAAATACATCGTTGACCTCCGAGGCAACGCCGGAGGTTTTATGGAAATGGCAACACTGATGGTAAACGAATTTCTATCTAAAGGAGAATTAATCGTCTATACAAAAGGTCGCGATGCACGCGAGAATATCCAGGTTTGGAGCGACAACAGCGGCTCATTCCACGATGCACAAATAGCAGTTCTTATTGACGAATACTCAGCATCAGCAAGCGAAATTTTTGCAGGCGCAATACAGGACAATGACAGAGGTCTTATCATCGGCCGCCGCTCATTCGGAAAAGGTCTTGTTCAAAAACAGACATACTTGCCAGACAGTAGTGCAATCCGCCTAACAACGGCAAGATACTACACCCCTTCGGGCAGATGCGTTCAAAAAGACTACAAATCTGGCGACGACAAGTATTCAATGGAACTTTACGACAGATACTCTCACGGAGAAATATACAATGCCGACAGCATAAAGACAGATGAAAAGAAAATCTTTAAAACAGCAAACGGCAGGACTGTTTACGGCGGTGGTGGCATTATCCCTGATATCTTTGTCCCGAACGATACTGTCGGTATCTCAAGTTACTACATTGCAGTTGCAAATATGGGACTACTTCACAAGTTCTCCTTCAAATATACTGACCTTAACAGAGATAAACTGTTAAAGTACAAAGACATAAACAAATTACTAAAGGCTCTGCCTTCAGATGAATCTCTAACATACGATTTCGTTATGTTTGCACGAGATAACGGAGTTCCTGTCAGATGGTACTATATAAGCCAGTCACGAAAACTCATTGCAAAGCAACTTAAAGCAATGATTGCGAGAGACATTTTAGGCATTCAGGCACAATATCAAGTGCTTAACCAAACAGATACTTCTGTTGCCGCAGCTGTCAAGGCTTTGAAAAGAGGAGATGCCGTTCCTCCAGTAACTCTTGAAATTCCTAAACACAAGACTAACAAATGAATAAGGCTGAACTTAGGAAAGAATCAAGAACCAGGAAAAAGCAATTAACAGTAGAAGAACAAAAGAATGCTGAAATTGCAGTGCTGGAGAAATTAGAGTCCTGCAAAGAATTCCAGGCAGCAAAACGCATTTTGGCATATTATTC
>Freddie_p1__coassemble_1921_pt1 | contig 8424 bp, 8 predicted proteins | sample Freddie_p1__metabat2_high_PE_008 | metagenome-assembled genome bin Freddie_p1
ATATATAACCGCACAAACAAATCATTCAAATTCCTCAGGAAAGGAAGAATTTCTCCATACGATGAATTTTTCAAGGAAAGTGCTAAAATAATCGAATGGGACTGGCGACTGCTTGCAGCTCAAGGATATGTTGAATCACGATTCGACCCATACGCCGTTTCGTGGGCAGGAGCAAGAGGCGTCATGCAAATGATGCCAGGAACGGCTCGCCACTACGGACTTGATGCAAACAGCATAACAGACCCCAAATCAAGTATACATGCAGCAACTCTATCAATTAGAGACCTCAACAAATCTCTTGCAAAGTACGTAAAAGACCCTTATGAGAGAAAAAGATTTATCCTTGCAGCATATAACTCTGGAATTGCTCATATTTACGATGCCATTGCACTCGCAAAAAAGTACGGCAAAAACCCGCAGATTTGGCACGGAAACGTTAGCGAAGCACTTCTGATGAAAGGAAACCCGGATTACTATAACGATGAAGTATGCAAATACGGCTACTTCCGCGGAAAGCAAACCGTTACCTACGTCAAAGAAGTTGAAGAAGCCTACGAAATCTTCAAACAGCAACCAAAATAACACATTATTATCGAGAACATCATAAGATGCTTTTGCTTTACAAAGGATAAAAATGTAAGAGTCAATGTCTAATTGCGTTTTTTTATCTTGATATGTAGTTTATCTTGCGTAAAGGTGTTAACTTTGCACCCGATGAAAAGAATTCTTACAATCATTATAATGATGACGACTGTTTTAGCGTTGTTTCCTGCAAAGAAACAAACGCTTGAACCGTCATACGCATGGAAGGCTTCTGCCCCATTGGGCTTGCACGTTCCTGCCACTATCGATACACTGCAGTACAACTATTTCCGCGAATTTATCCCTTCTCAAATAAGCAACGCATACGCAACTACCGGCAATTTCGGCGCTGCAGGAATAAACTCAATCTATTTTGAAAGAGAGGAAAGGTCAGACTTCCTCTTCGACAGCAACCTGAAACCATGGCTTTACGATGCTCAAGATCAAGTTTACTACAACACCAGAATACCAATGACTCTCCTTTCATACAACTGGGGTGGCGGTCGCGATTCCGGGCAAGACAGGTTGAAGGGCATTTTCTCAGGCAATGCAGGGAAAAGAATACAAGTTGGAGCATTGCTCGACTACCTCTATTCAAAAGGAGGCTACGACCATCAAGCAGCAAAGAACTTTACATGGGGACTGTCTGGCTCATATATGGGTGACCGCTATGAAGCACAGGCTTCATTCAATTCATTCAACTCCGTCAATCACGAAAACGGAGGTATAAAAGACGACTTATACATTGAAGACCCCGCACAACTGCAAGGTGGCGACCCTGGAATAAACGCCAAGGCTATACCAGTCAACCTCAATGAAGCATTCTCTCGTGTCAAGGGAGCGGAATTTTTGATGAACCATCGATATAAAGTTGGATACTGGCACGAAGAGGAAATTAATGATACAACTGTTAAACGCACATATATTCCCGTTACAAGTTTTATATGGACTTTTGACTACAAGAAAAACTCTCACGTTTTTGTCAACAAATCCGCAAGCGAAGACAAGGAATTTTTTAAGAACAATTATCTTTCACTTGATGGCTCATACGATTTCTCATCTTATTGGAGGATTAGAAATACTTTCGGGGTTGATCTCCTCGAAGGCTTCAACAAATATGCAAAGTTCGGTCTTTCTGGTTTCGTCATCCACGAATATAGGAAATACAACCAGCCTACCGATAGCATGTTACACTATGCAGAAAAACCTGTTGACCTCACACCCATACCAGAAGGAATCTCTGTCAGACAGAAAGAATCTGACAATGCTCTTTGGGTAGGAGGACAATTAACTAAGCAAAACGGTTCAATACTAACATACTCAGCAACGGCTCAATTCGGATTAGTTGGCTCCGTTGCAGGCGACATTGACGTTACAGGAGAAGTATCAACCAAATTCAAACTGTTTGGCGATACTGTTAGGATAACTGCTGAAGGTTTCTTCAAGAATAAGGAAGTTTCGCATTTTTTAAAGCAATATATTTCAAACCACTTTGTTTGGAACAATAATTTTGGCAAAGAGCGCAGAATCAGAGCAGGTGGTAGAATTGACATACCGCATACCGGTACTACTCTATCCGCAGGATTCGAAAATATACAGAATATGGTATACTTCAACAATGCCGCAATGCCAATACAGGAAGGCGGAAGCGTTCAAGTTATAAATGCCCGACTGGACCAACGGCTACGTTTTGGCATTTTTAATTGGAACAACACTGCTCATTTCCAAACATCTACAAATGAAGCAGTACTACCATTGCCTAAGTTTGCGATATATTCAAATATGTTTTTGGACTTTACCATTGCAAAAGTTCTTAAAGTTAATTTAGGAGTTGACTGCAACTACTATACCAAATATTATGCACCAGCATACCAGCCTGCAACAATGCAGTTCTACAACCAAACAGAAAAGAAATTAGGCAATTATCCTTTTATGAATGTATATGCAAACATGAAACTGTCAAAGGTTCGATTTTACGTTATGTACTCTCATTTTAACAAGGGCCTATTTGGAGGAGACAGCTATTTTGGAGCACTACACCACCCAATAAACCCAGCAAGACTTCAATTCGGAGTCTCTGTTGACTTTGCCGACTAAACTTCACTCCCATGAAACAGCCTTTTTTAATAAAGCCCAAGATGTGGGTATATCTTTTATTACTGTTTTCCGCAATAGGTGCAATGATTGCACTTAACAAATGCTCAAAACCGTCAGTCGCTCTGCAAAAAGGCAGTTCGGGAGACACTATTGACGTGGCTATAGAATATTCACCACTTTCCTTATATATGTATGACGACACACTCGGAGGCTTCAACCACGACCTTATCAATATGATTGCCAAAGAATCGGGTATGAACATAAAGATGCACCCCGTAGTAAACTTAAAAGAAAGTCTTGAACTGCTTGACAAGGGAGTTTACGACATTATCGCAGCACAAGTGCCAATGACTGCTGATTTTAAGGACCATTATCTTTTCACTGATTCCATATTCATCGACAGACAAGTTCTTGTTCAAAAAAAAGACTCACTTGGGAATATTGAAGTCAAAAGCCAACTCGATATTCCTGGAAAAACCCTTCATATTATTGAAGCATCACCAGTAATTACAAGAATTAGAAACTTTTCAAGAGAATTAGGCGACACAATACATATAATAACAGAAAAGAGATATGGTCAGGAGCAACTGTTTCTAATGGTAGAAACAGGAGAAATAGAATTTGCCGTCATAAACGAGAAACTTGCAAAAGAAATGGCAAAGAAATTTCCAGACATCGACATATCAACTGCTGTTAGTTTTAACCAGTTTCACAATTGGATTCTTAAAAAGGACAATACAGAACTACGAGACACCATAAACAGCAATATAAACAGGCTTCGGGGAACTGCTAAATACAGAAATTTATACAATAGATATTTTTTAACAGGAAAGCCCAATTAACTAAAATATTGAATCTTATTTGCCGTTTAAATTATAATTGCTATCTTTGCAACGAAAATAAGGAAACAAACTTAAAAAAAGATTAAAATGAAGAAACTTTACATGTTAATGATTTGCGTTCTTGCTTTCATTGGTATGGCAAACGCACAAACACAACACCTCGGCGAAGTGTACGACGGTTCTCTTTCAATTTCACTTGCAGGTGCAGAACCAATCCCAGTTGACGGACAAAGTGTTTATATCAATAACAACGGCGATGGAACATGCACTTTTGCTCTATACGAATTCAAATTGGACCCAGCAGGTGCGTCTATGGGAGACATCGTTGTAGAGAAAGTAACAGTTACAGAAGCAAACGGTGAAAAACAATACAAAGGTTTCAAAGATCCTATCTTCTTAACTATGGCTACTCCAAACGATATCGAAGCAAGTGCAACTCTTAATGGTACAGAAAAAGCAAACGGTGAACTCGTAATGAACATTGACGTTCTTTGGAAGGGAGATTTTGACATGGACGGAACAGTTGCTCCAGGAGAAGGTCTACCTATCACTGTAATCTTCACAGGTAAGCACAAAGACGGTGGTGTTAACAGCGTAGTTGCTAACAATGCAGTTGTTTACGGTGCTAACGGTGCTATCAACGTTGCTGGTTTCAACGGTGTTGCTAATGTTTACTCAATCTCTGGTCAACTCGTTCAATCTGCAAAGGTTGCTAACAACGCATCTATCGAAATGCCTGTAGGTATCTACTTCGTTCGCACAGGTGCTGTTGCAACTAAAGTTGTTGTTAAATAATTGATATAAGCAACATATTTTAATCCCAAGCAATATAAACAATTGCTTGGGATTCTTTATATTTACAGAAATTTTATGGAAAGTGCAATTGATAATACATTATACCTATGGTATGCCTTACGCGTTACCTACAACAGAGAGTTGAAGGTAAAAGCAGTTTTTGACTCTATAGGTATAGAAAACTTTATACCTATGCACTTTCAAGACTTTATTGAAAAGGGAAAAAAGGTACGAAAACTAGTACCCACAATACACAACCTAATATTTATAAAGATAACCGAAAAGGATATGAAAGAGTTCAAAAAAACGACAGACCTTCCTATTCGGTACATAATGGATAAAGAGACAAAAAAACCAATAACAATTCCAGAAAGGCAAATGAATGATTTTATAGCCGTATCTTCAACGAATGAGGAAAGTCTAATATACCTAACACCCGAAGACATCAAACTGAAACAAGGGGATAAGGTTAAAATTATTGGAGGTATTTTTGAAGGCTGCAAAGGCAAACTAATGCGAATAAAGGGCGATCGTCGCTTAGTCGTTGAAATCCCAGGCATCATAGCTGTTGCAACAGCATTTATCCACCCATCTCTAATCATCAAAATCCAAGAAACAAATGAACACTAAAAACAGAATTGCAGATTTAGACATACTTAAAGGCATTGCTATATTTCTTGTAGTTATGGGACATGTTATCGGAATGTGTATCCGAGGCATTGACTCTTGCATTGCATTCAAAATTATCGAGCAATTGCATATGCCTATATTCTTCTTCATTAGCGGATGGTTTTCCTTTAAAATAGCCAATGGCAAATTGGCTTCACCTAAACTTGGCAAAAGATTTAAGCAACTGATTATACCATTCTTGGTCGTTAGTTCTCTATGGATAATGTATTTTCCACACAGCGGACTTAAATCTCCCCTTTCCAATAACATTCCTCAAATGCTAACAACCTACTGGAAAGACGGATACTGGTTCACGCTCGCCCTATTTGAAATAATCTGCATTTACTGGCTCATTGCGAAAATAAACGCAAAGCGAAATAAAACAATTTTCACCATACTCCTTTCAGTAGTTATATACTTGTTGCTAATTTTTTTAGAGCCAATAATTTCTATCGAAGCCGAAAATTACGACCCTGCGGGAATCGGTTTGCTAAGGACGTTCTTCCCTATTTTTATATTCGGGGTAATATGCAGGCAAAATGAGGAAACATTCCGAAAAATAGCAACAAACAGCATATTTTTCACAAGTGCGCTGGTCATTGGAGGCATAACCTGGTACTATGTATCATACTATTGGGAATATCCAAACATCCCCCAAAACGCAATGCTTATAATCAAGCCTCTAATGCAATTCTGCCTTATGACCATTATATTCGGTCTGATTTACAAAATTAGAGAAACAACAAAAAACGGTTTAAAAACAAACTACATACAAAAATATTTTATATATTTGGGCAACGAAAGTTTGGGGATATATTTATTGCATTATTTTTTTCTATTCCCACTAACAATTTTACAGGCTCCACTGCGAGAAATGAGTTTAGCATTTGCCCCAACAGTAACCGTTGCTACTGTAATAGCATTCATTATAATAGCAATGACACTTGGAGCCAATTACGTAATCTCAAAAAACAAAATATTATCATTCCTTATTTTAGGAAAATAAAAAAAGAATATGAAGATAGCAATCGTAGGATCCGGATATGTAGGACTTGTATCAGGAGCATGCTTCGCCGAAATGGGTGTTGAAGTTATATGCGTCGATATAGATGCAGATAAAATATCAAGACTTAAAAATGGTATTATACCCATTTATGAACCCGGACTTGACGAACTGGTAACGAGAAATGTTGAAGCGGGAAGATTGAGTTTCACAACATCATTAGAAAGCATTCTCAATGATGTCGAAGTGGTTTTTAGCGCAGTAGGAACACCTCCCGATGAAGATGGCAGTGCAGATCTTAAATACGTTCTCGAAGTAGCAAAAACATTTGGTAAAAATATAAACAAATATGCTCTGCTCGTCACAAAAAGTACTGTACCAGTCGGAACTTCGAAAAAAATAAAAGCGGTAATACAGGCAGAACTCGACAATAGAGGAGTTAATGTTCCTTTTGAAGTAGCATCAAATCCTGAATTTTTAAAAGAAGGTGCTGCCATAAAAGATTTTATGTCTCCAGACCGCGTCGTTATTGGCATAGAAAGCGACCGTGCTAAAAAAGTTATGGAGAGATTATACCGACCATTCCTACTAAATAACTTCCGCGTTATATTTATGGATATTGCCTCCGCCGAAATGACAAAATATGCTGCAAACTCTATGCTTGCAACGCGTATCTCTTTTATGAACGATATTGCTAATCTTTGCGAACTTGTTGGCGCAGACGTCAATATGGTGCGAAAAGGCATAGGAAGCGATGCTCGTATTGGCAACAAATTCCTATATGCGGGTTGCGGATATGGTGGCTCTTGCTTCCCGAAGGACGTTAAAGCGCTTATCCATACAGGCAAGGAAAACGGCTACAATATGAACATAATAGAAGCCGTTGAAAAAGTAAACGAATACCAAAAAAGCATTGTTTTCAAGAAACTCAATGAAGCACTTGGCTACAATCTGAGAAACAAACGGATTGCAATCTGGGGACTTGCTTTCAAACCGGAAACTGATGATATGAGGGAGGCTCCAGCATTAATAGTTATCGAAAAACTTCTTGAAGCAGGTGCTGAAGTTATGGTTTATGACCCGGTTGCTATGGATGAATGCAAACGCAGATTAGGAGTTAAAGTAATGTATGCCAAAGATATGTATAACGCAATCATCGATGCTGACGCATTGGCAATGATGACTGAATGGAAAGAGTTCAGACTCCCATCATGGTCTATCATAAAAAAAGCAATGAAGGGAAACGTTATCATTGACGGCAGAAATATTTATGACCCCACAGAACTTGCAGAAGAAGGTTTTATATACCACTGCATAGGAAAATAAAAACTACTATATCTATAGACATCAAAATAAAAAGGTTGAGTCTGCTTCACACCGACTCAACCTTATATTTAAACAATTTTTCTAACGTCTATCTCATTGCAAGATTTGCTGCAGCTGCATAGTCTTGATATGCCATAACACCTGCTTGTGATAATTCAACTACCTGATAGTCACCATTAACACCAGGGACTTTAACATGTGTATCATCTACGAATGTCAAGAAAGGGACATTTCCTTGTGGAGTTTCCACTGACCATGTCTTTTCATCTTCGTTGAAGTTTAGTTCAACAACAGCATTTGTACTTTCATTCGTAATCTTATAGCCTTCTTTATTCCATTCTACCAAATATCGACCATCCTTACCGTCAATAACTTTTGTTCCTGCAATCACTGGGTTACTACCTGACCAGAACTCAATAGAGTTTATAACAAGCAAGTCTGCAAGCAACGAAATTTCATACACTGGCAAAATCCAAAAACCTATGAATACCAACTCATTTACAAATTTACTGCCTACTTGCTGATTCCAAGTCAAGACCTTATTACTCAATCCAAAACTACCAATACATGATGAAAACATCAATGAACCGGCAACAAGAATTGCACATACAGAAAATATTCTCTTTTTCATATTTCTATTATTTATTAAACTAACAACAAATGTAAATATAAATTATAATTCATCAAACAGAAAAACAAAATAAATTACGATTTATATTAAAACGACCAGAATACCAATTCACATAGAAAATAATTTGATTATATTTTTTTCAAACCGACCATAAACTTTCTTTGTAAGACAGGTAAAATCAAAGATTATGAGCAACAAAAAATATCCGGTAGGAATACAACGTTTCGAAAAGATTAGAAACGAAGGTTTGTTCTACATTGACAAAACTGATCTTATTTACAAGTTGGTCCAGACTGGAAAGTATTACTTTCTGAGCCGTCCGCGACGCTTCGCTTTGCTTACGGGTGTGACAAAATTCAGCAAGGTCAGCGTTTTCAGCGACATGAATAATCTAAGAGACATATCGCTTTAGTCAATTTTCGAAAGTATCTGCGGCATTACAAAGGATGAACTTTACAGCAATCTTTCTGAGGAAATTA
>Freddie_p1__coassemble_2031_pt1 | contig 7986 bp, 5 predicted proteins | sample Freddie_p1__metabat2_high_PE_008 | metagenome-assembled genome bin Freddie_p1
ATGTAAAGTTCATTGCCTTTCACTGGAGAAGTGCTCCAATAATCACCTGCTGCAAAGATAATGTTGAATTTCTCTGGAGCGGCATTTTGGTCAACATAGTTGAAATCAATAACTTGCTCAGTCCAGTCTGCTACATTTCCTGTAAGATATTGGTCAATCTTTGCAATAAGTTTATGGTCACCTGAAACAGCACCTCCCTGTGCTGTTGGCATGCCAAGTATATTCTTATCTCGGTCTGTCATCGTTTTCGTTGAAGATACTCCCATACTTATTTCACCTGGCACTTTTTCTTGCTGAGCAGTTCCGTTCCAAAGATAAGCAACAACGGTTGGATTCTCTTTATTATCAACTCTTTTATCCTTATACCAGAAAGAAACAGCGTCTGGACGATAAGCAAAGTTGAGACCTCCAAAAGTACCACCATCTGCGTTAGAAACGGCACCTGTAAAAGAAGCCTTGGCTGTTGACCATGGTTTACCTAATGTTATATAGCCAGGGACCGGTCGATTTATTCCAAGGGCTCCAGCCTCATGATTATATATTTTTACAGCTTTGTTTGTATGTCCGCTATCTTCTTGCACCCCAACTATAGCATTTCCTAAACCACTCTTCATTCCTGGAACTTGAGAAATCATCCATGAAGTCGGAGTTTTACCAAAAACTTTAGTATTATCAAAAGAAGTCCAAGGCACGCAATCGACCCATGCTTCTTCGAAACTGCTGTTAGGCAGTTGTTGTGCGTTAGATGTAATTGCTGCTGAAGCAATAAGAACAAACGATAACGCTAATTTTTTTGTTTTCATAATCTTAATAATTATTACTGCGATTTTTTTATAAATTATCGGGTCAAAATTACTCATTTTTCTCCAATTGTGCAATTTTCAGCCTCCGAACATTTATTCACAATTCATTTCACTTGTCGGACGAAATGCATTGCGTTCCTACAAGTCTCGGAAATGTGCCGTTAATATCGTTTTGTCAGGAGAGGGCAAAACGGGCTGAAAGCCCATCGAATCAACAGCCTATGGCAACGCCATAGGTGGGAGCACAGTAATTTCGAGCGCTCTGAAAGAGCAGCGTTTTTCAAAATAAAAATTTGCTTAATCTAAAAATAATCAATAAATTGCGAAACCTTTTAATCCGTAGAATTTGTAGAATGTCACAATCCTTAAGTAAAATATATTTGCACCTTATTTTTCACATAAAGACTGTCAGCCCGGAAATTGAAGAAAATGACTTGGCGGAAGTGTTTTCTTGCATTGGCAATCTTGTTAATTCAACAGGATGCAGCAACGTGTGGGTTGGCGGTACAAACAATCATATCCACATTTTATTTGTGCTTTCAAGACAAATAACCGTTTCTGACCTGGTTGAATTTGTTAAACGAAAAAGCAGTCGCCGGATAAAAGAGTTAGGAAGCAAGTATAGTGGTTTTTCATGGCAAAGGGGATACTCTGTTTTTTCCGTTAGCCAGTCTTCATTTTTGCCAACATTGAATTACATAAAGAATCAAAAAGAGCACCACAGAAAAAGAAGTTTTCGGGAAGAGTATCTGGCTTTTTTGGCATTGTATAAAGTCGATTACAACAAGGACTATTTATTTACAGATTAGCAGTCGCTGCTCCTACAGAGCGCGTTTTCTTAGGATACCGCATACCTATGGCGTTGCCATAGGCTGGTTAGGGCATGGGCTTTCAGCCCGAAATTGAACGATACGGTTATTCACGGAAAAGGCGTTGCCATAGGTGTTAAGGTCATAGGCTTTCTGCCAGAAATGCTGTTTGATTAAGAGAGGCTTACGCAAATTATGTTCCTGCAGTTTGCTGACAGTCCGTATATTACGAGCATTCTACTGTAGGGACGCTTCTCGCAAGCGTCCGCAATTCGTGTCGTTCATTTCAGAAAGACATGCCTAATGCGGTCCTCCCATTCTGTGCGGTGGTCCGGGGCGACGGCCATAACCACCATAATCAAAATCTCGCTCGGTTGCTCCATTTCCGAAAACGGAGAACTTATAAGCAAACGTCACCATAAAGTAACGGGTAATTGTATTAAACTCACTGTCGGTAATGTAGTTTGCCGTCACGGTGCGGGAAATGTTTTTCTTCTCTTGCAGCAAGTCGTATGCCTTAACCGATACCGTTGCGTTTTTCCCTTTAAGGAATTGATATGATATAGAGGCGTTCCACAGCCATTGCTCATTGTCAAAACCATCGGAGTAACCTTTAGAGTCGCCGTAAGAGAGGTCTGTGGAGAGCACCAAGCCAAAAGGAGCGTAGTAGTTCGCATTGAAGGTTACACCGTAAGAATGAACGTTTCTGTCGGAGTTGTTCTGTAGCGAGTTCCTTGTTAACTGAAGGTTGTAATATGGTCTTAACTCAATGTCAACAAGCCCGTTTCTAAACGCCAGGCTCGGCGTTTCGCTGACCATGACGGAACCGCTCCTGTTAATAAGTCCGTTAGTAAATCCCGCCGCCTTTGAATATCTGAAAAAGAGGTGGTTTGAGAAATGCCAGTTCTTGTTTTTGAAGGGCGTTGTAAACATAGCCATTGCGTGAGCCGACCAAACGCCGTTAACGTTTTCGTAAGTAGTCAGTTGCTTACCTGTTTCTTCGTATGTCGTTTTGGTAACAATACTGTTTTGGGTAAATGATATATTACCCATCGCCATAATGCTGCGCTGCTTATCCTGATTGAAATTATTGTACCTCAACATTATGCGGTGAGTGAACGACGGCACAAGGTTCGGATTACCCTGAATGACCTTCATAGGGTCTGAAACGTCGGCAACGGGTTGCAACTGCTTCATTGACGGAGCGGATGAACTGCCTCGATAGTTGACTGCAAGACTGCTCTTTTTGGAGAACATATATCTGAAACGGATAAACGGAGCGTAATTCCATACCCAGTTTTGCGGAATATCTTTAGCGGAATTAACCAGATTCTCGCTCTGCATCATCGTTGGCTCAACAGAGAAGCCGGCATTCAATCTTATTGTCTTTGTATTCTGCTGGTATCCAATTCTTATTCTCTGGTCAAACTGGTCATTTCGGAATCGGTTGCTCTGCTCCTCATCGAGAACGCCCGACTCCTCGGCAATGGCATTAGCAACAGCCGGATTTGTCTTTATTCCGTGCTCTTCAAGTGCGTTTAGAGCCTCCAGTGTACTAAATTTGCCAATATTATAAACAAGTTTGTCCGCATTGTTGAAGTAGTAGTTCATATTATATGCCAAAGTGAGGAAACGGGCCTTTTTAATATCGCCCAACGGCTCTTTCCACGTCAGCCTAAGTCCGGCACGACTGGTCCACTGACGGTTGTCAGCAATCTGGTTTCTTTCCTCGTTTTCCTCAGGAGCAAGGAAGAACTCGTTAAGTGCATAACTTGTCTCATCCTCCTCGGTATTACTGTATCTGTAAGTCATTTGAGTACTTAACGAGCGACCTGGCTTCTTGAATTTACGGTTATATACCAATTCGCCGCTTAACTCGTAGGAAGTTCCACTGCTGACAACATTGCTCTGACCTTTGTTTACCGCCGTCCTATTGGCATCGCCGGCAAAGAGTTGTGACAATTCGTTGAGGTGGGAGTCATTGAACGAAACATTGAATCGTGGGCGGAAGTCGAAAGTGTTTGAAGAGTCAGCCTCCCACTTAATTCTGAAGTTTCCAAAAATGTTATGAGTGTTGTCGGTTGAGGCATTCTTAGAATTTTCGTAAGAAGTGGAGTCGGTAAAAAGGTACTGCTTGCTTGCCGAAGTATTTGTCTTTTTATTTGAGTGTGAATACATAAGGTCTCCTCCAATTCTGAAGTTTGTTCCCTTTCCTACATTGAAATTAATACCGATACTTTGAGCGGAGTTAATGCCCCTTCCGCTTCCAAAGCGGAAGAACCTTCCACCAGAGTTAGTGAAACCTGGGTCGTTTATGTTGTTGAAGTTGCCAATAATGCTGAACTGGTTTTTCCCATAGAATCTGTTAACCATAAAGTTGCCCATATATCTGTCATCAGTTCCGTAACCGGCGACGGCATTTCCGAACCAACCCTTTTTCATTCCTTTCTTGACAGAAAGGTTAATAACGGTTTCCTCTTCCCCATCGTCAACGCCGGTAAGTCGTGCCAAATCACTCTTGCGGTCAATTACCTGTAATTTATCCACCATGTCAACAGGGATGTTTTTGGATGCAACTTTAGCATCGTCGGTGAAAAACTCTTCACCGTCAACAAGGATTTTTGTAATTTCCTTACCTTGCGCAGTGATTTTTCCGTCGGCATCTACCTCTACTCCTGGCAATCGCTTGAGCAGGTCCTCAACAACTGCATTAGGTTGAACCTTATAGGAATCCGCATTATATTCAACGGTATCCTGCATTACTTTCACTTCAGTTTTGACACCAACAACTTCCGCTTCCTTGAGGATGATTGTATTAGAAGTCATTTTAACCGAATCTAATGACAGTTTTTGAGACGCATCAGTTATTCTGAAGTCTGCATATTTGGTCTTGTATCCGAGATACGACACTTCAAGAATGTAGTTGCCTTTTCTAAGACCGCGAAAGGAGAATTTACCGTCGATATTTGTTATTCCGCCATTTACGAATGCACTGTCACGGCTGTTAAGGATTTTCAAAGATGCATTTATTAGCGGGTTGCCGTCTGACGAGTCGGCAACCGTTCCAATAACCGTTCCGGAAAAAGCACTTGCACAACCAATTACAGACAGTATTATAAAAGTAATGTATTTTCTCATTTAGTTTTTACTTTTTTTAATTGCTATTTTTGTCTAAGACACGGTTAGAAGCGTAAAGTTAATGAGAAGGTTCCATTTTTGAAATTTTTCATTAATAATACTTTTAAATTAACGTTGTTACACAATTAAAACATCATCCACCCTACTGTTAATTGATTATCAACCCATTACAGACATACTGCTGTAGGGACACTCTGCAGAGTGTCCGCAATTCGTGCCGTTCATCCCCGAAAGGCAGGCGATTGTGAGAATCGCCCACAACAGATTGCTACTAATTTATTTTCAACTTACTGTTACTTAACAAACTTAATATCAAGGTTTATCTTCCCTATTTCATCATATAGTTTGTTTCTTTTTTCAGGAATTGATTTTATGAATGATTCAATGTCATCTCCATAGGCTCTTTCAGTATAAAAGCAGAGTAAAATTGCGTCTTTTCCGTTAACTTTTACAGAACTGTACCTATGGATATCCAATTCAACACAATTCATTTCTTTTCCATTATAGTCGCTAACAATAAAATCAAGCAGGTACATATCGCCGTTTTCTGCGACCTGATAATTGATGATAGGATCATTCTTCTTTCTTTCATCTAATTCGGCAACCTTTAGCCTAACAGCATCAATGGGGTGAACATCGACAAATAGTAAGGTAACGGTAAACATTGTTTTAAGATTGTCGAATGAGTCACCTTTTGGAAGATATTCCTGAACATAAAACATCTTACCGTCATTCTGACTCCAGGCAAAGTGATATTTTTCTCCGCAAAATTTAATAGGCTCGCCAACATCGAAAAATTTAACAGGTGCTTCTCCAAATGACAAAAACCATACTGACAAAATAACCAATAAAGAAAAGAAACGTTTCATAGCGATAGGATTTTTAAGTGATACACAAATGTATGATATTTTTTTGTAAATTTGCAAACTAATTGCTTAATTTATGAAAGAATTTATCGTAATCTTAAGGCGTTTCGTTCCGCCGTATAAGACCTACCTTATACTGAATATTATTTTCAATATTCTTGCTGCATTTCTAACCCTGTTCTCCTTTGCGTTGATAATTCCAATCCTTGATATGCTTTTCAATGGAGGAGGAACAGAATACCATTTTATGGAATGGGGCAGTGGCAATTTAAAAGATGTTGCCATCAACAACTTCTATTATACCGCATACTACTGCAAGGAAACCTACGGAGCATCAACAACATTGGCAATGCTTGCCGTTGCATTGGTTGTTATGACGCTTTTCAAGACAGGAGCAACATACCTCAGTTCACATTTCCTTATCCCTATCCGCTCGGGAATCGTTAGAGATATTCGCAATTTTGTTTACGACAAGATTGTAAGCCTGCCAATAGGATTCTTTACTTCTGAGCGAAAGGGTGACGTTATGGCAAGAATGTCGGGCGACGTTGCAGAAATTGAAAATTCCATTATGTCATCGCTTGATATGCTTTTCAAAAATCCTATAATGATTATTGTGTGTCTTGCAATGATGATTACAGTAAGTTGGCAATTAACTCTTTTCGTTTTTATTCTGCTACCTATTGCAGGATACATAATGGGCAAGATTGGCAAGCGGCTAAAGCGAACTTCCCTTGAAGGCCAGCAGCAATGGGGCTCATTGATGGCAACAATAGAAGAAACCCTTGGCGGTTTGCGTATCATTAAGGCTTTCAATGCAGAGCATAAGATTCAAGAGCGTTTCCATAGCGAAAATCAGCGTTATTACAAGACAACCAACAAGATTTCACGCCGCCAGGCTCTTGCCCATCCGATGAGTGAATTTCTCGGAACTGCAACAATCGCCATTGTGCTGTGGTTTGGCGGCACATTGATTTTGTCGGGTAACAATATCATTGATGCTCCTACTTTCATCTATTATATGGTGATTTTCTACAGCATTATCAATCCTGCAAAGGACCTCTCCAAGGCTGCTTACCAAATTCAGAAGGGACTTGCATCAATGGAGCGAGTTGACAAGATTTTGAGTGCAAACAACCCTATTAAAGACCCTGAAAATCCGAAAAGCGTTTCAACAAAAGAAGGTTGCATCAAGTATGACCACGTTAAGTTTAAATATCAGTCAGAATGGGTAATCAACGATGTTTCACTTGAGATACCTTTTGGCAAAACAGTTGCTCTTGTTGGCCAGTCCGGTTCAGGAAAATCAACCCTTGCTGACCTTCTTCCCCGCTTCTATGACGTCAACGAAGGCTCTATCTCTATCGACGGCGTAGATATTCGCGATATCCGTGTTAAGGAACTTCGCGGAATGATGGGTAACGTAAACCAGGAGGCTATCCTTTTCAATGATTCTTTCTATAATAATATTACTTTTGGTGTAGAGAGTGCAACCAAGGAGCAGGTTATAGAGGCTGCAAAGATTGCCAACGCCCATGAATTCATTATGGCATCAGAGAATGGCTATGATACTAATATTGGTGACCGAGGCTGTAAGTTGTCAGGCGGTCAGCGTCAGCGACTAAGTATAGCACGAGCAATCCTGAAAAACCCGCCGATACTTATTCTCGACGAAGCAACTTCTGCTCTTGATACAGAAAGCGAAAGACTCGTTCAAGAAGCGTTAGACCGATTGATGAAGAACAGAACTACTCTTGTTATAGCCCACAGACTGTCAACAATATGCAATGCTGACCTTATCTGTGTTATGCATGAGGGACAAATTGTTGAAAAGGGAACGCATGAAGAATTGCTTAAACTTGGCGGTTACTACAAGCATCTGGTTGATATGCAAAAGTTTTAGACAGGTATAACAATTTAAAAGCAATAGTTATGGAAAGCAACAAACTTGATAAGGAGAAAAACAGACGGAAATATCCGAGATGGTTCATCGTTGCAATATTGCTAAGCGTTCTGCCTGTTCTCGGGTGGCCCGTTTATATGGAAAACCATGACTTCAGTCTTGACCCTACACATCAAAACCTGATGTTGCTATATGCTTTCCCTATCTATGTTGTCGTAACAGCATACCTTTCTTACAGAAGTTACCCTCTACGAAAGGAAATAGCATATACTCTATTACTAATTCTCTGGATATCGTATATTGCCGTGTTATTCCTTTAAGAATAGCAAATCGGCTGATTGTAAAAATCATATTAATTATATAAAAATAAAAACTGCCAATCAAGAGATTAGCAGTTTTTTTGTACCCGAGATCGATATTGTACCCAGTTTTAAAGAGAACCTAACAATAGATAAAGGAAAGTAAAT
>Freddie_p1__coassemble_2335_pt1 | contig 6984 bp, 7 predicted proteins | sample Freddie_p1__metabat2_high_PE_008 | metagenome-assembled genome bin Freddie_p1
GGCCAGTTGAAAAGAGTGGCCATTGCCAATATGGTTATCTCCGAACCTGATTTCCTTATCCTTGATGAGCCGACAAACCACCTTGACGTTGAGGTAATTGAATGGCTTGAGGATTATCTTAAAAGAAGTCGTGCAACCTTGCTTATGGTTACCCACGATAGGTATTTCCTTGACCGTGTATGTACTAAAATCATAGAGATTGACAGTTGTCAGGTGTATTCCTACGATGGCAATTACGACTATTATCTTGCAAAAAGAGAGGAGCGTATATCCGCCCAGAATGCAGAGTTGGCAAAAGTAAAGAACCTGCTTAGAACAGAGTTGGATTGGATGCGCCGTCAGCCGCAGGCAAGAGGTACAAAGGCGAAATACAGAATTGACGCATTCTATGAACTCGACAGAAAATCAAAGGTAAGGCGTGACGACGACAACGTTACGCTTAACGTAAACGCATCCTATATTGGTAACAAGATTTTTGAGGCGAAGGATGTTTGCAAAAGATTTGGCGATAAGGTTATTCTTGATAATTTCAACTACATCTTTGCGCGTTATGAGAAACTTGGTATTGTTGGCAGTAATGGCGTCGGAAAGACAACATTTGTCAAACTGCTTCTTGGAGAGGAAGCCCCTGACAGCGGTTGCTTTGACGTCGGCGAAACAGTTAAATTCGGCTATTACAGTCAGAAAGGCATAGAATTTAACGAGCAGGAAAAGGTTATCGATGCAGTTAAGAAATTTGCAGAGGTGATTGTCTTTGATGAGAAGACAAAATATACTGCCTCTCAGTTCTTGAAACTATTCCTTTTCTCTCCGGAAAAGCAGCAGAACTATATTTACAAACTCAGTGGTGGTGAGAAGCGTCGCCTGTACCTTGCAACAGTCTTGATGCAGAATCCAAACTTCCTTATTCTTGACGAGCCGACAAATGACCTTGATATTGTTACCCTCGGAATCCTTGAAGAATATTTGCAAGCGTTTAAAGGGTGCCTGATAATCATCTCCCATGACCGTTTCTTTATGGACAGAACGATTGAGCATTTGTTTGCCTTTGAGGGAGACGGAAAAATCATAGACTTTCCTGGCAATTATTCCGATTTCAGAGATTGGAAGCGGCTTAAGGCTACCGAAGAGGCAAAGCCAGCAAAGGAAAAGAATAACTGGAAGGGCGACAGGCCGAAAAGCAATAAGCGAACCTATAATGAAAACCGCGAGTTTGAGGCTCTTTCAAAGGAGATTGAAGATCTTGAAGGAGAAAAGTCAGAGATAGAGAAATTGCTTGCTGGAGAAGTGACAGACTATGAGAAAATCAGTGAGTTATCAAACAGAATGGGAGAAATTCGTGACCGTCTTGATGAGGCAGAGATGCGTTGGCTCGAACTTTCAGAAAAGGAATAGAATAATTTGTTAGAATATCAATTGTAAGATAGCAATGTCAGCAAAGGTGTTGCCAGTCTTTTGCCAGTCTTTCATTATCCCTGTTTGGATAAATCCGAGTTTCTTGAATAGGTTGATGCTCTTAGTGTTGTGCGTAGGAATTTCTACGTATAACTGGTGTATGCCTAAGAAATTTCGGGCATAATCAATAACCATATTGCAGGCTACCTCTCCGTAGCCAAGCCCTTGCTTGTCCTTGTCGATAAGTATTCCGATTGCTGCTCTGGAGTTGAACAGGTCAAAATTGATAAGGTCAATAATGCCAACAGCAGTGCCATCAGCCTCTATTATTAGTCGCAGTTCGCGGTCAGTGTATATATCTGAAGAATTATTCTCTATATAGTTAAGAATCTGCTTTTTAGAGTATGGAGCAGTAGAGCATCCTAAGTCCCAGTAAGTAGTGTCGTTTTCCCACCTGTAGATATTGTCAACATCAGCAGGCTCGATAGCACGCAGGCACGCCTTGTCAGAGATTAGTACCTTTTCCATTGCTTATTTCTTAAAACTGTCGCTAAAGAGAGTACGGTTTATTATGGAGCGTCCGAGAGTGATTTCATCGGTGTATTCAATTTCATTACCAACAGCCACACCGCGGGCAAGGATTGTTATTTTAACTCCAAGGTCGGCAAGCTTACGGTAAATGTAGAAGTTGGTTGTGTCGCCTTCCATAGTTGCACTAAGAGCAAGAATAACCTCCTCCACGCCACCTTCTCGAACACGCTCAACAAGGCTTTCAATCTCGATGCTTTGCGGGCCTACGCCGTCCATTGGGGAAATAAGTCCGCCCAGAACGTGGTAAAGGCCTCCGTATTGGCGGGTTGATTCAAGAACCATAACGTCTTTAACGTTTTCAACAACGCAGATTGTTGAGACATCGCGGTTTTCATCAGAGCAGATAGGGCAAAGGTCTGTTTCAGAAATGTTATGGCATTTCTTACAGTACTTTATTTCCTTTCTCATCTTGATAATTGCCTCGCCTAAAGAGATAGCCGCCGACTCATCTTCTCGGAGAAGGTGCAGAATTAGTCTAAGTGAAGTCTTTCTGCCTATGCCAGGTAGTTTTGCCATTTCAGATACGGCATTCTCTAATAATGTTGAAGAAAATTCACGTTCCATACCGCAAATTTACATCTAAAATCTGAATAAAATGCGGTATTTCAGTCGTTTTTCACTAACTTTGTGACCATATAAGTCATAATATGGTAATTAAAGAAGCAAAATTCGTTATCAGCAACAGTGATGTAAAGAAATGTCCAGCAGACAATCTGCCGGAGTATGCGTTTATAGGTCGTTCAAATGTAGGCAAATCCTCGTTGATTAATATGCTTACAGACAGGAAGAAATTAGCAATGACCTCAGCAACTCCCGGAAAGACTATGTTGATAAATCATTTCTTGATTAATAACAGTTGGTATATTGTAGATTTGCCTGGCTATGGCTATGCCCGCAGAGGCAAGGATACTCGTGATGCGTTTGGCAAGTTGATAAAAAGTTACATTATCAACAGGGAGCAGATGACGAATTTGTTTGTTCTTGTTGACTCGCGCCACAAGCCTCAAAAGATCGACATTGAATTTATCCAGTGGCTTGGAGAAAATGGAGTGCCGTTTAGCATAGTATTTACTAAAATGGACAAACTTGGCCCTAATGCCGGCTTGAGAAATGTTGAGGAATATAAAAAGCACTTGCTTGAGATGTGGGAGGAGTTGCCACCTGTATTTATAACATCAAGTGAAGACCGTAGAGGCAGAGATGAACTTCTTGACTACATTGATTCCATCAATAAATCAATAAAAAGCGAAGACTAAACCGATTTGTGATAAAAAACAGTCCTTAATATTTGCAAAGTACGGATGAAAGTTGTAACTTTGCTCCGCTTTTTCACCGAAGTGTGTGATTAAATGCTGCTCGGATGGTGGAATGGTAGACACGAAGGACTTAAAATCCTTTGGCCATTGCGGCTGTGCGGGTTCAAGTCCCGCTCCGAGTACTCGCTAAAACGCTAATGATTTGATTTTCAATGATTTAGCGTTTTTCTTTTTTGAAAATTCCCCACTTTTTCCCCACTTGCAGGTTTTAATAGATGGCTTTGCTTAGTATAATACCATAGTTTTGTTGGTCGTTTACCTCAACATTAAGCATAAAAAATGTGCTGTTAAGTATGAACCTAACAGCACAAGTACACTATAGTATTGTCAATGGCGACAATACTACAAAGTTAAAAAATTTATTCAAATAAGTAATGTTATTTGATGTTTCTTGGCAATCATTTATCTAAATATGTCTACTTTAGATAAAATGGTTAAATTTGTTTAAAGAGACCATCTTGTTTGTATGCTTATAAAACTACATTGCTTATCCGTTTGCACTGTATTCGTTAAACAAATGTGGTTCTATTTCTTCGATAGAAAATACAACTCTTGGATTATATTTGTCTATCTTTTTCTCTGCATGGATTTCAGTGCAAAGATTGTCGTTTGTAATTGCATCAACTTGTTGCAGACAGTCAAGAACAGTTTTGAGAGAATTGTCAAGGTCGAATCGAGCAGACTTGTAGAATACGACAATATTAAGTCTGAATTTGCTGTTTATTCTTCTATTCCGATAGATAACACATTGTGAAGCAAAAAGCCTCTCATATTGCCTTATTTCGTTGTTCTTGATTATTCTACGACCACCATTGCTCTTGTCTGCTACTGCTTGGTAGTTATTTGACTTTGCAATGACTTGTCCGAATATTGTTTCCTTTATGCACATACCAATTTCAGTTTGAGTTTTTCTATGAATAATTTAAGTTGAGGCGTTCTTGTTATCATAATATTTAGCAATTTCTCATCTTCAGATAACTCTCTCTTGTTTGATATGCAGTTTTGTAATATTACATCAGCAATATCAATCTTACGTTGTCTCTCTTCTTCGGTTGCGTTGGTCTCTAATAAATCAGATATTGTAACCTTGCAGAATGGTAACCGCTGTTTGTAGTCGCACCATGTGTCATATCCGTCAATATCGGGATACATTATGATTGTTCTCCCTTTCAGCACTTTCATCTTCTCGATGGATAATTGGCTTTTCCCTCCGACAGCCAACCAAATGCACTGACTGAATAGAGCGGAGCAAATTAATGCTGTTTTCTCGCTCTCTACAATTGCAACCACTTTGTTTTCATTGCCTGCTATGTTAAGCAAATGTTCACCAAATAGACATTGTGTTAACTCCCAATCTTCGGGTAGCATATTGTGTTTCTTCATCAGAGAATGTATCCAATTAACACCGCATCCGTCTTTTACTCTATGTCCGTTAGTGTCGTATTTCATAACTTTGCCCGTTCGTATTCTTCCCTCAACATCAATCTGCCAATAGATAATGTCTTGTTCCTTTGTTGTACCGATGCAATATTCATTCATTGCTCTTTTTATTTGCTCTTCTCCTAATACCTTTATAAGGTATGAGATAAGAGTGCTGTAACCTCGTTTGCTCCATAGTGTGTGTTCTGCATACTCTTTTGGTATTGTACACAATCGTTTAGGTTGAGGGATTATTCTATTTGCTTTGTTGTATGGTTGATGTGATTGGTTGTTGTTTGTATTTGATAGTTGAGGATTGTCTTTGAAAAACTCTTTTGGTGTGTAGTGATAACCGCAACTGCTTTCATGGTCACATCTGCCAACAATATCACTTAGGTAGTTTCCATTCTCATCAATGTATCTTGTGAAACTCTTCTTGTCTCTGCATTGTGGACATTCGTACCTGCTGTTTCTTCCTTTGTATTTTTCTAATGTAAACATAGTTTTAAGATTTTGAGTACCAAAGTGTTTCAGTGTTTCAAGCGAAACATTATGAAACATTGAAACAATATGAAACACTCCTTATTCCAAATAATTGATTATTAGACGTATACTGATTTGATGTAAGTGCTTGCTGTTTCATAAGTGTTCCAAAGTGTTTCAGCGTTTCAGATGGAACAATGTGAAACACTGAAACAAAATGGTACAAGGTTATTGATTCTTGATAATTCGGTTAACACTGCTTGCTGATATGCCTACTTTATTTCCGATTTCTCGCTGTGACAAACCTTGTGCATGTAAAGCCTTAACTTGATTGATGGTGTCTCTTCTATCCTCCGATGTGTATTCCTTTAGGTGTTCAGACTCTTCTGCATATCCTAATGTCTCAAAGTGTAGAAAACCATTCTCCTTTTCGATAGAGCATACTATGACATTGTTGCCATCGTAGTCAAAACCTCCGTTGCGAACTTTGATTTGTTTGATGTAACGCAGGTTGGAATCCTTGCCACTTTTACCAATAGAGAAAACACTATCAAAGAAATTGAATAGTTTCTTGCTCCCTGCAAGGTCGTTTTGCGTTATTGGATTTGACATGTTTCTCTTAGGAGTGTGTGCAACTACCAATATTGACAAAGAATGCTTACGTTTTAGTTCCATTAGTTTCATCATCAGAACACCTGCAACATCTCCTTTTTCAGATGTATTGCATAGGTAAGTGAGATTGTCAATGATGATGACTTTTGCACCAATCGTAACAGCAATCTCCTCGATATTTCTCATGATTGATTCTTCAATGTCGCTTGCATCAATCTTGGTTGGATTCAGTTCCCCTCTGAAGAGATTGTCGGGGAACTGATAAAGGTTGCCGTTGTTGTCAGTGTAGCGTAGTTGTGCTTGCTTGTCTGACAATTCAAAATCAAAGAGAAGCACTTTCTGACTTGTTGCTATGTGTGTCGCTATCTGAACAGCATAGATGGATTTGCCAACTCCGCTATCTGCAAACAAGCAACATACTTCTCCCTCATACCATAATGTCAGCCACAATGGTTGGGGATTCGGTCTCAATGACGCTTCCAATAAGACTTGATTCAGTTTGCGAATTTTCATAATCCCAATATCTTCGGGAATGTTGTCTCTCTCTTGTTCTGCCTTAGCGATTTCCACACCAATCTGCTTTATGCAATCAAAAGACATGATGCACCTCCTTTCCATTGTCGGAATCTGATACCTCAACATTGTAGCATGCCCACATTATCGGGTCTGCAGAATAATGTTTAGCCTTGTGTCTTGTAGTCCGGTCTTTGTCAACAAATACTGATTTCAGCAAATTCTTCTTTTCAAGGTCTCTTATGTAATAAGTAATGCTGTTTCTGAGTATGCCCAAAGCAATGGCACAATCAAGACTTGTTCCTATCTCTGATTGAAAGAAATACAATACCTTGAGTATGTTGGTTGTTGATGTTGTGGGGGAAGGTGTTTTACCAACCTCCAATTTTTTAGTTTTCATGTTCCCTCCTTTCTAATTTTTCATATTCGCATGCGAACTCGTTTGACACTTGCTGTCTATGCCCATTTAAAATGGATAGAGAAATCTCTAAGGCAAGCCTTATGACAGCGAAAATACTCACATCTTTGTCGTTTAGAGAGTCCATTGCGTGATGACATTTAACACGCAAGTCATCAATCTCTATCAGTTGTGTTAGGTATTTATTTACCAATCCAACTTTTTTTGGAGACCATGTGCTGTTACGCTTTTCCATAA
>Freddie_p1__coassemble_2427_pt1 | contig 6728 bp, 4 predicted proteins | sample Freddie_p1__metabat2_high_PE_008 | metagenome-assembled genome bin Freddie_p1
GGCTTGAACATATTCATGGTACTTATGTGTTGCTGACAAATATGAGTTTCCCAATGATGTGATTTTGCATTTGTTTAGCAGTTTTCTTTCTTCGTTTAGGTGTTTTTCTGCAAACATGCTGTTGAATCTATCAATTTGATTGCTTGCTACAGCATTGTTGTATTCGTTTCTATGCTCTTGTAGGAAGATTTCATACGACCAATTGTAATATTCGTTACATAATGCAGGTAAGTTGTTGAATGATTCTATCTTTCCATTGCTGTTAAACTCTGCATTAGGTAATATGAAAGCAGTAAATCCCCATGCTATCTTAGGACACATATTGTCGTATAGGGTTTTGCCATTTTCTTGCACTTCCAAAGCATGATGGTCGGGACTGCTTATTTGACCGATGTAAGATAATGTGCGTATTTTGGGTATGTCTTCCTCCAACCTTGCATACATTGGTATGGAGTTGTAGCAACAACCAACAGCACAGCGTTTGCCATTGCTGTTGAAATACTTGTCCTTGAATTTCTCGCACACAAGTTTTTGAAGATGTGACATACCTCCAATATAAGTCTTTAATAATCCTGCCTCTCGGATGATGTCAATTTCGTTAATACAAAAATTCATAATCATTGAATTATAGTTTGTTTATTAGGTTTTCCATTATCTCTTCATCAATGTCTCGATAACGAGAAAACGCTCTTGAACCCTCTTTATGTCCTGACATTTTGCAAATAATATTAGGGTCGGGTGTTATTTTATACAAGTTTCCAACAAATGTCCTTCTTGCCAAATGAGAACTTGCAACCTCCCATAATGGTCGTTGTTCTTCTTCTCTTGTTGTTGGGTTAAGTATTGTTACCATTCTATTCAATCCTGCAACACGGAATATTTCCTTAATATCCCTATTGTATTGTTGCTGTGATGTAAATGGCAGTATGGATTTGCGATTTATGTCAGAGTATCTATCAATAATTTCTCTTGCTGTTTTATGTAATGGAACTCTTACAATTGTTGCTCTATCCTCTTTTGTTTTTCTTGGAATGTATTCTATCATGCCGTTAATGATGTTCTTCTTTGTCATTTGGAACAAGTCGCTGATACGACAACCAATAAAGCATTGGAATACGAATATGTCTCTTTGTCGAGCAAGGTGCTTAGGGTATTGGGAGAAATCAAATTGATAGAGGATATCTCTCTCTTGTGTTGTGATGTAGTATGGTGTTCCGTACGATTCCTCAATGACCTTGTAATGCTTGAATGGATTCTCTTTTATTAGGTCATTGTCGATTAGCCAATTGAAGAAAGTGCGTAGTTTCTGCAATGTTGAGGAGATGGAATTGCCACCTCTTGGTAATGGCTTTCTACTTTCGGGTACTTGCTTGGATACAGCAATGTACTTTTTCTTGTCAGTAAGAGTATGTTCCTCTGACAAGAATTTCTCAAACATGCGTAGATGGTCTATTGTAAAGTTGCTGAGTGTTAGTTGTAGGTCGTAGTATAGGTTGAACCTTTTTAATGTGCGATTGACAACACGAAACTGCCGTTTGGTATGTTCTGATACTCGGTGGTTATTGATAAAGTTGTCAAATGTATCAAAGAGAATGTCGGCATTTGGTGTGTTCTCCTCAACATCATCTTGCTGTTCTATGTCGAAAGTTGAAGAAAGGATGATGTTGCTTAACCAATCTTTGCTAAGTTTGATTTTGCCTGCTCCTGCTTTTTGGAAAGAAGAACTGATGAGTTTAGACAATTGAGATAGTTTCTCATTCGCTTCGTGCAAATCGTTTATGATTTGTTTCTTCTCATCGTTAAGTGCTCTCCAATTAGGGAAGTCGATGGATTGTTTCTTGCCATTCCAATATTCGTGATTGACAAAGATGTTTGTTTTGGCATATTGGTCAATATTGCCATGACGGAATCTGACAAGCACTTCATGCAGTTTTGTTGCTTTGTCAGTCTTTGAAGAAAGTCTAAAGTTTATTGTTGCCATATTTAAAAAATTATAGTGTAATGCAAAGATAGAAAAACAAATTTGAATAATGCAATTTTTCCCCACTTGCCCCCAATTTTTCCCCACTTTTTCCCCACTTATGTGAAATCTGCTGAAATTTGGTGAAACTTAATGAAAATAAAATGTAAGTATAAATAATTGTAAATCAGTTTGTTGTGTGGTGAAATTGCCTTATTGTCAGAAAGTTGGCAAAACCCCCATTTCCCCATTTTGTATTTCCGCTCCGAGTACTGAGGATGCTTCTAATGAAGCATCCTTTTTTTATAGTTTTAGGGAAAATATGGATGGCAGGAACTTTGCAAAATGTTTATACAAAACGATATGGCACATAAGAAAATAATTATCCGAAACGACCAAGGCGTTGAAAAGAATGCTAATTACTATTAATACTATCTCTATATCCCCTATAGTTCCTATAAAAAAGCCAGCCAAGGATTACCTTGACTGGCTTGTCGGGGTGACTGGATTCGAACCAGCGACCACACGCCCCCCAGACGTGTACTCTAACCGGACTGAGCTACGCCCCGTTTTTGCGAGTGCAAAAGTACTCTTTATTTTTCTATTTGCCAAATAATGGCATCGTTTTTGCTTTTGCTAACAATTCTGAGGTTATATAATTTTATGCTTCCACCAGAAATGTAGCAGTGCCTTTATATGCACTTTCCCCATTTGTGACATCAGCCGCTTGTTGGATATTCTTTGGTATTCGTGAATGAATGATGCTGTTGGGATATATAGGGTTTTCCATCCGGCCTTTCTTGCACGTAGGCAGTAGTCTGCATCTTCAGGACCGTAGAATATCGCTTCGTCAAGCATGCCTATTTTCTCGATTACCGCCCTTCTTATCATTTGGCATGCTCCGATGATGTATTCTGCTTCAAACGGCTTGCTGCCGTTCATTTCTTTTGTGTAGAACTGTCTGCTGTTTAGGCGGTTTAGGGTATTTATTGCTTTATTATTGCTCCTTAGTTTAGCGGCAAGAGTGTTTAGGATTTTGTATCTCAGTCGGGGCAGTTTCCTGCAACTGTTTTGCACTTCTCCGCTACTGTGAATAAGTTTGCAGCCACAAATCCCGCAGTCGGGATTCTCTTGCATGGTGCTGACCATAGACCTAACTGCATCTGTGTTGGTTACAGTGTCAATGTCAAGCAGCCAAACGAGGTCGCCTGAAGATTGCTTTATTCCGAAATTCCTGCCGCCGGCAACGCCCATATTTTTAGCCATTTCGAAGAGTTTTATCCTTCGATTGGTTAAGTACGGCTTTATAAGGTCTTTTGAACAGTCAGTAGAATGGTTGTCAATGATAATTATTTCGTAGTCATAATCCTCCACTGCACCGATTGTTGAGTCGATGCAGCCCTTTATAAATTTTTCTGAGTTCCAGGTGAGGAGGATTACGCTGATTTTCATTATCCGAATAGTTTGGTTTTCAGAGCCTTGAAAGCAATCCAAAAATCTTTTGTCGAAGAGAATTTCGAGATGTTTGAGAATATGAACGATGGAGATAGATAGAAGCGAATGTTGTTCCAGAAAAGAAGATTTTCCATCTGTTTTGAACTTAAATTAGGGTAGTTCAAAATTGAAGTTCTCTGAACGTCGGTAGGCGTATATTCTCCACCTTTTATCCATCCGTTTTCTTTTGCAATGTCGTGGAAAAGGGTTGCCGGGAAAGGTGAAACGATGTTGAACATAACTTGTGACACTTTCAAAGCCTTAGCCTTCTTTAGGGTGTCTTTTATTGTCTCGACCGTTTCAAGCGGACTTGTTCCGATTAGAATGTTCAGTTTGATTGGCACATTGTACTTGTGTAGCAAGTCAATAGCCTTGTAAATATCTTTTTCGGTAATTCCTTTCTTTATGTATTTTAGGATATCGTCGTTAAAAGACTCCACGCCCAAGTCAACATATTGGCAATTATATTCTTGCAGCATTTTTGCCATGTCTTCCGAAATGGCGTCAACGCGAGCCTGGCATCCCCATACTATACCGTACTTTTTAAGTGCTTCGCCGATAGGTTGCAGGCGTTTTGTAGTTGTAAGAAAGTTATCGTCCATAAAACCGATGGCTTTGTAGCCCATTTCGGCGAGTTTATTGATTTCCGCAACAACGTTTTCTGTGCTTCTGAAGCCCACAGGTGGCTTTTTGCCGGTAACTGCCTTATGCTCAATTTCCCTTGCGAAAGAGAGAGAACTTGGCACGCAGTATATGCAGTGGAACGGGCAGTTCCTCGATGTTACCATAGAAATATATGGTGAAACTTTCAGTTTCGGGTTAAAGAAATGGTAATCCTTGATATGGTGGATTGCAGGAAATGGAATCTCGTCAAGGTTGTCGATAAGCGGACGGGTAGGGTTGTGCTTGATCTTTCCCGACTCGTCAATGTAACTGATTCCCTTTATTCCGTGCCAGTCTTCTCCTCTGCTGATAAGGTCAATCAATTCCTTCGCGGTAAGGTCCGGCTCGCCTCTGGCAATGATGGAACTATTCGGATGCTTCTTGTCGAGAAGCATTTGAGGAAAGTAAGTTCCAGCAGGACCCAAAAAAATACATTTTGCTTCAGAATGGTATTTGTGGATAATCTCCTGCACCATAGCATCGGTCGATATTGAAAGGTTAACCGACCAGAAAAAGTATATGTCGCTATTGTCGTTTTTTATGTAATCAATGCAGTCTTCCTTAGTGCCCCTTTCGAGAACGAAGTTTTTGTAATTTATCTGATATCCGCATTCTTCGAGTAGAGCAACAACCGTCAGTTCATAGATATTAGGCATATCATAAACGAGTCGGGTGCAGCCCGCAGTTCGTTCTGCCGGCTTGTTTTTGTCGAAAGAAGGCGGAGTTAAAAAGGTTATTCTCATATTTTATTTAGTATCTCAGATTTCTTGTGCAAAGTTATTTGCTGTGCACTATATTTCATAATATATAACGAAGTAAAGTGTTACTTATTGCATAAAACCCATTAAAATGGCTGTATTCTCGCTTATTGTGTGGCTATATCAGTAAATTATAGACAAATGTATTAGTAAAAGTTTGTGTAACAGTAATCTAGATATAAAGAGGAGTTTAATTTACTTTATTTAACATAATTAAAAGCAGTATTTAATGAGTTTAATTGTTATAAAGTCAGTGTGGGTATTATTATGTGTGTATGGGTTGGAAGGCCATTTAATGGCCTCCTCCCTTTTTTAAAAAAAGTAGTTATATTATAGATATGAGAACATTAGGAATTATTGCCGCGTTATTTGTGGCTGTTTTATTTACTTCTTGTGGTAACAAGGGTAATGTTAAAGTAGAAGGAGGTCAGGCTTCAGGCCTTGAAGGTGAATGGAATGTTTTGGCCATTAATGGTAAGGCACTGGAAAGCGATTCAGCGGGCTTCGTTCCTTATATTGGGATTGATTTGCAATCTTCCAGAGTATATTGCTTTGCTGGTTGCAACAGAATGTCGGCAACTGTAAAAGTTGAAGATACGGGAGTGTTGCAGTTTGGTCAGCCTATGTCAACAATGATGTATTGCCCTAATATTGATTTGGAGAAATCATTGATGAACGCAATGTCAGAAGTTGCTACATTTAAATTTATTGGCGAAGGAGCCGCTTTGCTTGATAAAGAAGGCAAGCAGATTGTGACCCTTCAGAAAAAGGCTTCGTTTGCATCATTGTCAGACCTTAATGGAAGCTGGAATATTGTTGCTGTAAATGGTAAGTCTGTTTCAAAGAAGTTGGAGAAAAAGCCAACTTTAACATTTGATATTGCGGCAGGCAAGGTTTTTGGCAATACTTCTTGTAACAACTTAAACGGACTTGTCGTTTCATTGGAAGGTAGCCGTAACTCTTTGAAATTTGAGAATGTTGCGACAACAATGATGGCTTGTGAAGATATGTCAACAGAAACTGAAGTTTTGAGTTCTCTTGAACGGGTTGAGTCTTTCGGAATACTTAAAAATGGCAATCTTGCTCTATTCTCAGCAGAGGGCAATATCTTGTTGGAATTGAAGAAATAATTTTGGACATCATTTTTTGGGTTTTAATTTAAATATCTCGGAATTGGGAGCATGTGAAATGTTCCCAATTCTTTTTATTGTGTCGGGATAAAATGAAATTTCATTATCTGAAAAAATGTGTTAAAAATTAAATAATGTAAAAATTATTAATGACTTTTGTTAGCAAGTTATGTGTTAATGCGTACCTTTGAAGTTTGTTAATGATATGGAAGACATAAAACCAATACAAATAGATATTCGGAAAGTCATAATGGCAAAAGTTCCGAAATACGGCAAATTCATTCCAGGATTTGTCTATCGCTGGCTTGCGCATATAATTCGGCAAGACGTTTTTAACAGGATTCTTTCAGAAAACCATGGCAAGTACGGTCATGATTTTGCAACAGGGGCATTGTTAACGCTCGGAATGCGGCTTGAGGTCCGCGGATTGGAGAATATTCCGTCAGAAGGCCGATTTATATTTGCCTCGAATCATCCGTTGGGGGGGCTTGACGGCATTGCTCTTATTTCTGTCCTCGGTAACAAGTATGGTGGCAATGTTAAATGTATAGTCAACGATTTGCTTATGGCGGTTAAGCCGATGGAAAATGTCTTTCTGCCTATAAACAAGCATGGTAGCCAAAGCCGCAGTTCCGCAGATGCGATAGAAAAGGCTTATGCCAGCGATTGCCAGATGATAATGTTTCCTGCTGGCTTATGCTCACGAAAAGGAAAAGATGGAGT
>Freddie_p1__coassemble_2429_pt1 | contig 6723 bp, 4 predicted proteins | sample Freddie_p1__metabat2_high_PE_008 | metagenome-assembled genome bin Freddie_p1
CTGTGCAACCACTGAATGCACTTCGCCCAATCGAAGTGACCGAATTTGGTATTGTAACACTTGTTAATCCTGAGCAATAAGAGAATGCATATTCTCCAATCGAAGTGACAGAATTCGGTATGGTAACGCTTGTCAAACCTGTGCAACCCCTGAATGCCATCTCTCCAATCGAAGTGACGGAATTACCGATTGTGACGCTTGTCAATCCTGTGCAATCTTCGAATGCTCTACCGTCAATCGAAGTGACGGAATTACCGATTGTGACGCTTGTCAATCCTGTGCAACCATGGAATGCTTTATCTCCAATTGAAGTGACTTTGTATGCTATAGAATTACAAAGGACTTTCGATGGGATTATAACATTACCTTTATAACTACTATATCCAGAAACTACCGCCACCGTTCTTTCCGATCCTGAGGTAATATTATAATAAATACCATCCACTTCAAAACCATACGCCACAGCATTAACTGTTACCAATAGTCCCGCTATCAGAAACAGCCATTTTTGAATTTCACTTTTCATATATTTTTATTTTAAAATTTATTAATCTAACGAGAATTGCTGAAATTAATCAACCAAAATATGGAACCTAAAGTATTCCCCCCAATTATGGGTTCATTCGGAAATGCCAATTTTTTCAACGATTCAGTTTTTCCGTGGTCGGATGTCGCTTTGTGGACAATAACCGTTTTTTGTTTGTCTAATTTCATTGTTCATGGTGTCGCGGGGCTCACTCGTTGACGGTTAATATTGGTAATAAAAAAGCGTGAGAGCCATACATGTTGCCCGTTCCACTATCAGAGGCTCTGGAATTGCCCATCTCGGTAGAACGGACAACGCAGAAGCCTCACGCGGATATATGTATGCAACAATAGCCGACGCTCACGCGTCACGCTACTGACGAATATACATACCACAAGGCATCTACCGTTGTCTCATTCTTGACCGAGATTGAAATTTTCCAGATTTCTGATAGTCAAGAAAGAGCGTCAAGTAAACGCTTTCTAAATAAAATGTCCACAGTCCCGCCCACAAGCCCACGACTGGGCTTCTTGCAGTCTGCACTGCAAAAATAATAAGAAAAAATAAATTCCCCAATAAAAAGTTAAAAATTAAACGATTAAACCCCAAAAGAACCAAAACGGACCAAAATCGAGTCCGCAACGGGAAAATGAGGTTTGATTTTAGCGATTCAACCGTTGTCCCCCACCACCTATATATACTATCCATACTATCTCCCTATAAAAAACGGCATATTGCCACAAAAAAATCAGAGGCTGCACCGAGATGCAACCTCTGACTGTATTTAAACGATAAAATTTACTTATCAAGTACCGCTGTTCCTGCTTTTTGTGCCAACGATGCGTCCATTGCTGCAATAGTTGCAAGGTTAACAATGTCACGAACCGAAGCCTCTACTGATATGAAGTGAACAGGTTTATTCAAACCAATCTGAATAGGACCGATAAACTCGGCAACTCCCATCTCAAGCATCAACTTATATGCCGATGATGAAGCACTCAGGCTCGGGAAGATAAGAGTGTTAACGTCTTTTCCTTTAAGTCGGTTAAACGGATAGTTCTTATCTCTGATAGTCTTGTTAAGTGCATAATTGATTTGCATCTCACCATCAACAAGCAATTCCGGATAGCGTTGGTGAAGAATCTCAACCGCATCATGCACCGCTTTTGGCGATTCTGCCTTGTTTGAGCCAAAGTTACTGTATGAAACCATAGCCATAACGGGCTCTTTTGCAAAATACTCAACTGAAGCACGCGCCAATCTTGCAATATCTACAAGGGTATCAGTATCCTCCGACTCATTAATCATTGTATCAGCAAGGAAATAGACGCCACGCTTTGTATTCATAATGTGCATAGTTGCAAAGTGGTTGTAACTTGGACGGATACCAACAACCTCTTCCGCAATAGCAGTAACAGACTTGTTATTAGAATATGTTCCTGCGATGAAAGAATCAGCATCGCCTGCCTCAACCATCATCATACCGAAATAGTTTCTGTCGAACATCTTCTCAAGAGCCTCGCGATATGTGTAACCATCACGCTCCTTCTTTGCAGAAAGCAATGCCGCATATCTTTCGCGACGCTCAGCCTCCCTATCGTGACGCAGGTTAATGATTTCAACGCCGTCAAGAGTAACAGCCAATTTCTTCGCACGCTTTTCAATCATTTCCTCGTTACCCAAAAGGATTGGCTTGCAAACACCCTCGCGAGCAGCATTGACAGCGGCAAGTAGCATATTGTTAGTATTACCTTCACCAAATACAACTCTTTTCGGGTCTGCTTTTGCAATATCAGTAAAGCGGCGCATCAACTTGCAGTCGAAGCCCATTAGGCTCTTCAACTTAACATTATATTGATTCCAGTCGTCAATCGGTCTGCGTGCAACACCTGATTCCATTGCCGCTTTTGCAACAGCAGGTGCAACAGTTGTAAGCAATCTCGGGTCCAACGGCTTCGGCAAGATATACTCCTTACCAAAAGAGATGCCTTCCATATTATATGCGGCATTTACAACTGACGGAACTCGCTCCTTCGCCAACGCTGCAATAGCCCTTACGGCTGCAAGTTTCATCTCCTCATTGATAGCAGTCGCACTACAGTCAAGTGCACCACGGAAGATATACGGGAATCCCAAAACGTTGTTGATTTGGTTAGGATAGTCCGAACGGCCAGTCGCAAAAATAATATCCTCGCGAGAAGCCATCGCCTTTGAGAACTCGATTTCCGGGTCAGGGTTCGCAAGAGCGAAAACAATAGGCTTTTCCGCCATTGATTTAAGCATATCCTCTGTTACAACATCTTTTACAGAAAGCCCAAGGAAAACGTCAGCACCAACCATTGCCTCCTCAAGAGTGTCGATTTCCCTATCGGTAGCAAACTCCAATTTCTGTACATTGAGGTTCTTTCTGCGAGTGCTGATAACGCCCTTACTGTCGCACATAACAACATTTTCAGGCTTAACACCCAAACTTATATATAGGCGAGTACAAGAAACGGCAGCAGCACCGGCACCGTTAACAACCAACTTAACCTCTTCAATCTTCTTGCCTTGTATTTCAAGAGCATTCAGCAAACCAGCGGCAGAGATGATAGCAGTTCCGTGCTGGTCATCGTGCATAACTGGGATATTGCACTCCTCTTTCAAGCGGCGCTCAATTTCAAAACATTCCGGCGCCTTTATATCTTCAAGGTTTATACCACCGAAAGTAGGTGAAATAGCCTTCACAGTCTGTATAAACTTTTCAGGGTCCTTTTCATCAACTTCAATGTCAAAGCAATCCAATCCGGCAAAAATTTTGAAAAGCAAAGCCTTTCCTTCCATAACCGGCTTACCTGCCTCGGCACCAATATCACCCAAACCTAAAACCGCTGTACCGTTAGAAATAACGGCAACCAAATTACCTTTATTAGTGTATTCATACGCATCTTGCGGATTTTCCTGTATTTCAAGACACGGGAAAGCAACACCCGGAGAATAGGCTAACGATAAGTCATTCTGGGATGAATACGGTTTCGTTGGAATAGTTTCAATTTTGCCTGGACGACCATTGCGATGGTAATCCAGCGCCATTTCCTTAGTTACCTTTGACATACCTATAATTTTTGTTTAGTAATCACTTCTAATGATAATGCAAAATTAACAATTTATTTCGGTGTTTACAACTATAACCCAGCAAAAATATTACATTTTTTGATTTACAAACCTGTTTTGTTATCATTTTGTTATCATTTAATATGTTTTTATAGCATTTTAAAACTCAGATACAATTTTTTCATTTTTTTCAATATCATAGTTCTATTTTAGCATAAAATACTTTCCTTTCTGAAAGAAATAGAGTAATTTTGCGACAAAAAGGAAAAAGAGGTGAAAGGAATTATAAAAAGAGCATTGACAGGCTCTCTATATGTTGCAATAATGGTATCCGCAATGATTTGCGGTCCAATCATTTTCGCTATTGTATTCTCAATAATAATTATTCTTGGAATTCTGGAATGCAATAGATTATGCAATAATGGCAAACAATCAACAAAAGAGTCTGCAATCGACATCATTGGTGGCTTGTTGATGTTTTTGGCAACTTTTTTCTCTTATTTCAAGACCGAATATACAATCAACCCCATTATCTGCTACCTTCCATACATAGCAATAAGATTTATTACGCAACTGTACATCAAGCAAGGCAACAGTTCTTCAAGTTTAAAATCTGCAGCGCTATCTCAGTTATACGTTGCTCTTCCAATAACAATGCTAAATACAATATATTTCAGTTATGGAACTCCGCAACTCTTGCTCGCCGGTCTAATTTTTATATGGATGAATGATACTGGAGCATACTGCATTGGTTCTTTAATTGGAAAAAACAGACTTTTTGAAAGAATTTCTCCGAAAAAGTCATGGGAAGGATTCTTTGGCGGAATGGTTTTCACAATACTCACAGGAGTCGCTTTCTGTTCCTACTTCAACAGCTACTTCGGAAACATGGGACTTACAAACTGGATAATATATTCAATCCTTGTTTCAGTATTTGCAACTTGGGGAGACCTTATAGAATCAATGTTAAAACGGGCAGTCGGAGCAAAAGATTCCGGCAACATTCTACCAGGTCATGGCGGAATCCTCGACAGAATCGACAGTCTCCTATTAGTATCAATTATCAGCGCAATATTTTTCTATTTGATAAGATAAAAACAATGGCTATGAGTAATCAACGTTACGACCTACGCGGTGTTTCCGCATCAAAAGAAGACGTTCATAATGCAATAAAGAATGTAGATAAAGGCTTATTTCCAAAAGCATTCTGCAAAATCATTCCAGATATTCTCGGTGGCGATGAGGAATATTGCAACATCATGCACGCCGACGGTGCTGGAACAAAATCTTCATTAGCATACACATACTGGAAAGAAACTGGCGACATCAGCGTTTGGAAAGGAATTGCACAAGATGCACTAATCATGAATATCGATGACCTGCTTTGCGTAGGTGCTACCGACGGAATCCTCCTTTCATCAACTATTGGACGTAACAAACTGCTCATTCCTGGCGAAGTTATCGCTGCGATTATCAACGGTACAGAGGAACTGCTTTCAGAACTGCGCGAACTCGGCGTTGGAATCTACAGTACAGGTGGGGAGACTGCCGACGTTGGCGACCTCGTTCGTTCAATCATCGTTGACAGCACCGTTACTTGCCGCATGAAAAGAAGCGACGTTATCAACAACGCAAACATCAAAGGCGGCGACGTTATTGTCGGCTTGGCTTCTTACGGTCAGGCAACTTACGAAAAAGAATATAACGGCGGTATGGGTAGCAACGGCTTGACTTCTGCACGCCACGACGTATTTGCCAAATACCTTGCAGAGAAATATCCTGAAAGTTACGACAAAAACGTTCCTGACGAACTTATCTATTCAGGCGGACTAAAACTGACAGATATAATTCCAGAAATAGGAATCACAGCAGGAAAGATGGTACTTTCTCCAACAAGGACATACGCTCCTGTTATCAAGAGAATCCTCGATGAAATGCGCAGCGAAATCCACGGTATGGTTCACTGCTCTGGCGGTGCTCAGACAAAAATCATGCACTTCGTTGAAGGCAAACACGTTATAAAAGACAACCTCTTCCCTATCCCACCATTGTTCAAAACAATTAAAGAGCAATCAGGAACAGACTGGAAAGAGATGTACAAGGTATTCAATATGGGTCACCGTATGGAAATCTACGTTGACGAAAGCAATGCTGCAAGAATCATTGAAATCTCAAAAAGTTTCAATATTGACGCTCGCATTGTTGGAAGAGTTGAAGAAGCCGACACTAACAAACTGACAATCAAGTCAGAATACGGCGAATTTACATACTAACAGAAACACCTCCCGGCTATGCGGAGAATTTTACACATAGCAACGGTATGCATCGCTGCATGCCTATTATACGGAATTTTCTCATGTAGGAAAGGAAACAGCAGCGAAAACACCGACACAATTAAGCATCTTCCAGATACTTTAATAGTTGGAACACTATATAGCCCTACATCATATTTCCTTTACAAAGGAGATATGATGGGTTATAACTATGACCTTGTTCAACGATTTGCCTCAGACAAAGGCATCGCTGTCAAGTTCAAAGTATTTAAAAATATCTCCGGACTAATAGAGGACCTCGACTCGGCAAAAATTAACCTTATTGCCTACAATATACCAATAACGGCTGAATTTAAGGGCAGAGTTCTTCATTGCGGCAACGAAAACGTTACAACCCAAGTATTGGTACAGAAAAACGGAAAGGAAAAGATAACAGATGTAACGGAACTTGTTGGCAAAGAAATCTACGTTGAAAAAAATTCCAAGTACGAATCCAGACTACGAAACCTAAACAATGAGATTGGTGGCGGGATAAAGATACACACTATTGACCGCGACACCCTTATGCTTGAAGACTTGATAGAAATGGTTTCAAATAGCGAAATCCCTATGACCATTGTTGATAGCGACATTGCCCAACTTGACCATACGTATTACTCAAATATCGACATTTCGCTGGAAGTGAGTTTTCCGCAACGCTCATCATGGGCAGTTGCACAAAATAGCAAATGGCTTGCCGACAGCGTTAACTATTGGGCAAAAACGCCTCAAATCGTTGAACTTGGCAAAAAGCTATTCCACCACTATTTTGAATCTAACAAAATATATAAC
>Freddie_p1__coassemble_6709_pt1 | contig 2708 bp, 2 predicted proteins | sample Freddie_p1__metabat2_high_PE_008 | metagenome-assembled genome bin Freddie_p1
GCGTCATACGAAGCATTAATATCTTGCGGATTCAATAATATTTCATTGTTGCCAAATCCAGTAGCACCTGTTGTATGCGATATCGTTGAGAAAAATAAGTATATCGTTAGAGAACCGATGACAATACTTTTTACAGGCCATGTAGTTAAGACAAAAGGCATTTATGAACTTTTGGATGCGTGTAAGAATCTAAAAGACATAAAATTAAAGATTGTTGGTTTTATAACAGATGATATCAGGAAAAGTATAATTGAGCAATATGGCACTCCTGATTGGTTTGAGATATGTGGAGAAATGCCCTATGAATCGGTTATCAAAGAGATGATGAGATGTGATGTCTTTGTATTGCCTACATATACAGAAGGTTTTCCAAATGTGATTTTGGAGTCAATGGCGTCGGGTTGTGCGATAGTTAGTACACCGGTAGGTGCTATCTCTCAAATGCTTGAAGATGATGAAAGAGGCAAATACGGAATATTAGTTCCGCCACAAGATACGGAAAAACTACAAACTGCATTGGAGCGTGTCCTTAGTGATGAATCATTGAAATCAGAGTTGAGAAGCAATGCAACTCGGAGGGTCAATGAAAGATATAATATAGCGTCTGTTTGGAATCAAATGGTAAAGATATGGGAAACTTTATAAGAAAAATAAAGAATAACAAATTCGTAAGAGGTTTATACTTCTTAAATAAAAATTATTTTGGATTGTCTAAATCTAAAATGGGATATTGTGGTGATAATGTGGTGATTACCCCCCCCCATTCGATTCTGAATCCAAAGAATGTTGAAATAGGGAGTAATGTTGGTATTGGTCATCATGCTCATATCTCTGCTTTGAATGCAAAGTTTATTGTTAAAGGAAATTGTGCCATTGCAGAGAATCTAACAGTTCATACAGGAAATCATGCAAGACTTGTTGGAAAGTTTGTAACTGAAATAACAGAAGAAAATAAGCCAAAAGGTTTTGATGAAGATGTTGTCGTTGAACAAGATGTTTGGTTAGGGTGCAATGTAACCTTGCTCTCTGGAGTAACAGTTGGAAGAGGTGCAACAGTAGCCGCAGGGGCAGTAGTTGCCAAATCGTTGCCACCGTATTGTATTTGTGGTGGAGTTCCAGCCAAACCATTGAAGTTCTATTGGACAATTGACCAGATTATAGAGCATGAAAAAGCATTATATCCAGAATCAGAAAGACTAAGTAGAGAGTATTTGGAAGAAGTGTTCGAAAAGTATAATAAATAACTTATAACATATACTATGTCAGTATTTAAAGACAAAGTCCTGTTGATAACAGGCGGTACGGGTTCTTTTGGTAATGCCGTGCTACGTCGCTTTCTTGATAGCGACATCAAGGAAATCAGAATTTTCAGCCGTGATGAGAAGAAGCAGGACGATATGCGTCACCGCTTGCAGAATCCTAAGGTGAAGTTCTATATCGGCAATGTCCGTAACAAGACTTCTGTTGATATCGCTATGCGTGGCGTTGACTATGTTTTTGCTGCTGCGGCTTTGAAGCAGGTGCCGAGTTGTGAGTTCTTCCCTATGGAGGCTACCCGCACTAACGTACTTGGTACTGAAAACGTTCTTCTTTCTGCCATTGAGCATGGGGTGAAGAATGTTGTTGTGCTTTCTACTGATAAGGCTGCTTATCCTATCAATGCGATGGGTATCAGTAAGGCTCTTATGGAGAAGGTTGCTATTGCCAAGGGTCGTGAGCTTGGCGAGGGTGCGGCTACTACTATCTGCTGTACCCGCTACGGTAATGTTATGGCGAGCCGCGGCTCGGTTATCCCTTTGTGGGTTGAGCAGATGATGGAGGGTAATCCTATTACTATCACTGACCCTAATATGACTCGCTTCATGATGACTCTTGATGATGCTGTTGACTTGGTTATCTATGCGTTTACTCACGGTCATAACGGTGACCTTTTCGTTCAGAAGGCTCCTGCCGCTACTTTGGAAACTCTTGCTACGGCGCTGAAGGAAATATATTCTAAGGTTGATCCGAAATACGGTGATACTGAGGTTCGCGTTATCGGTACTCGCCACGGTGAGAAACTTTATGAGACTCTCGTGACTCGTGAGGAGATGGCTAAGGCTATCGATATGGGCAATTATTACCGTATTCCTTGCGATAACCGTGACTTGAACTATGACAAGTTCTTCTCAGAGGGTGATGAGGAGGTTTCTCGCATTGAGGATTACCATAGCCACAATACTCAGCGTCTCGATGTTGAGGGTATGAAGGAGCAGTTGATGCGTCTTCGCTTTATCCAGGAGGATTTGGGCTTGATTGAGAAGGCTAAGGCACGCGAAATCCGCTCCGAATAGTTGATGCGTGAAAATCGGCAATCTGCTGTGTTGCCTTCGGTTTCGCACTTAGTCGAGTACAGTCGTACACTCCTTACGTGCTCAATCTTGGACGCCTTGCATTTTACCAATTTTGACGCATCTTGCGGGAATCGGAGATGAGCATCGAATACTCGAAGCGTGAAAATTGGCAATCTGCTGTGTTGCCTTCGGTTTCGCACTTAGTCGAGTACAGTCGTACACTCCTTACGTGCTCAATCTTGGACGCCTTGCATTTTACCAATTTTGACGCATCTTGCGGGAATCGGAGATGAGCATCGAATACTCGAAGCGTGAAAATTGGCAATCTGCTGTGTTGCCTTCGGTTTCGCACTTAGTCGAGTACAGTCGTACACT